>WLWI01000038.1_pt1 | contig 247168 bp, 233 predicted proteins | sample 6701501 | NCBI WGS metagenome assembly WLWI01 (sample SAMN12718690, study PRJNA515312) | sponge metagenome | isolation source: marine sponge | host: Mycale hentscheli | place: New Zealand: South Island, Marlborough, Capsize Point | collected 2014-11-01 | reverse complement strand
GCACCATTGTGAGCCAGCGTCTGCAGCACGTTGCCCGTGGCATCGCTCACATCTTCTTTCGCCCAGTTGGTGTCCGCTTCGGCCATCGGCGCATCATTGGTGCCGAAGATGGTGATCGTCAGCGTCGACTGTGGCGAGACATGACCATCGGTGATGGTAACCTGGAATGTCTCGGTTAGAGTCCCAAGGTCATCCAACGCCTGAACATCGCTGTTGGTGTTATCGAGCACGTAGTCGTAGCTGCCGTCTTCCTTGATGGTCAGCGTGCCGAAGTCGCCGACCACGACAAAGTCACCGGTGGCGTCATTGTCAGAATTGGTGTTGGTGTGGCTCACACCAGAAACCATCAGAGCATCATTGGCGTCCAGATCGGTGTCTTCGTTATCGGCGCGATCCGCCCCATCCGGCGCACCAGAATGGTCGAGGTCCATCAACACGTTGCCGCTGGCATCGGCCACATCTTCCTGCGCCCAGTTAGTATCGCTGACAACGATCGGGCGATCATTGTCGCCGCAAATGTGGATGGTCAGGGTCGCGGAGTCGAAGCCGCCTTCGCCGTCGGACATGGTGTAGGTGAAGACATCGTTTAGCGCTTCGCCCTCGCCGAGGGCCTGCACTTCCAGGTCGCCGTTGTCCAATTGGTAGGAATAAAAACCATCTTCATTGATGAATAAAGTGCCATATTCGCCGTCCACGACGACAAAACCGATCGGGTCGGTGCCATTGCCCTCGGTATCGCCGGAACCAAAATCGGTGCCGTCGGTAACCTGGACAACTTGCAGCAAGTCCCCCTCAGGGTCGCCGTCGGGAGCCGAATCCGGGTTGCCGTCGCCGGTCAGGACGTTGCCAAATGCTTGCTGAGTATCCTTGTCGACACCCTCGCCGTCGCCGTACCCGCCTTCGCCGTCTTCGGTGACCGCGTTGAAATCGTCGATCGCCGTCGGGCCGGAGTTGACTTCGACAACGGGATCTTCCTCGTCGGGCGTGACAGTTTCATCAGCCGGGAAATCACCCGTGACCGGGCCAACATCGGGGCCGGGAGGATTGATGGGCGGGAGAGAAAAGTCATCAGGTGCCGTGCTCGGACCTTGGCTGAGGGGCTGACCCGCGCCGCCGCCGCCGGGACCGGCCGCCGTGGCGATTTGGCCCAGAGCCTCACCGATGCTGGCGATCTGCGTATCGCCGATGGTCAGAACGGTGGCTGCATCGGCGCCGGAAGCGTCGGCCGCGTTCACCGGCGGGGTGCCGGTCGCCAACAGCAAGAACAGATCGATAAAGGTGATCTCGACCGTACCCGACGGATCGTTCAAGACGACAACATAGTTGTTGCCGTCGACGGTTGCCGATGCCAGCGTCGCGTTTACGATCTCGATCTTGTCGCCCTGCTGGACGTTGATCTGCTGCGTCGCGCCACTCGTCGTGATTTCGTCGACAGTACCGTCTAGGTGAGTGATCCGTACCTGAGCCATTGTAGTCTCCTTAAACGCGCCTGGAGGCGCCAACTGAGGTGTGGGGCTTTTTGTCTACCGGCAGTGCTTCCTGCGTCACCGGTGTGCCCATTAACCTCTTGTTAAACATTCCCGAATTATTAAGGGATTTCTTCCCAAATTCAAAGCGAATTCCCATAAAATTTTGCCTATTAACTTCGATTCGGCCCGAACGCGGCGGTGGAGGCCAACGATTATTTTTCAACTCATTTTCGAGATCGCGAAAATACCGGCTCTTAAGGGTCGCGAAAGCATAAAAGTCGCACATTTGGGGAGCGTGGAGGCCCCCTCAGACCCGCGCAATATGACGCTGAGCATACGATAAGGTGTGTTTTGCTCGGGCCGGTTGCTTAAAGGCGACTACGTCGCGGCCGCCCCAGCATGAGACGTTCTTTTTGCGGGAATATATGACTAACCCGCGCCCTTGAAACGGGATTGCAGGTAGGCCTCCAAGGGCCCCATCGTGGGCTCGGCAGCCCGCCTGAGTGGGCACCCGGCAGGAAGTCTTTTTAAAGACAATATAAACAAAAAAAGAGGCGCGGCATTGCCGCGCCTCTTTGGCCGTAGAATTAGCAAATATTCGTCTATTCGAACATTTTAACCGTGACTTGCTGTTCATTGGCAATACCAAACAGCGATGCCAGCTCGCCGGAGGCCGCCAGCATATCGAAATAGTCGAAGGCTCGTTGGTGCGAAGCGTCGTTCACATCGGTCTGCGAAACGAACAGCTCGTTTTGCACATCGAGCAAGTCGAGCAGCGTACGTTGGCCAAGCTCGAATTGACGCTCGTAAGCAGCAATCAAGTTTTCGTTTTCCGTGACCCGACGGTTCAACGGGCCCAAGCGGGCCGAGTTCTTCTCGAACGACTTGAACGATGCCTCGACGCGTTCGCGAATAAGCCGCAAGGTGTCGGCCTCATCAAACTTAACCGCGGTCAGATTGGCCGCCGCTTCGCGCGCGCGGGCTGAATCGGCGCCGCCGCGATAGAGGTTCCAGGTCATGATGAGCAGGGCGCGGTAATCGGTGTCGCGGCCGCGAACACCATCAAGATGTTTGCCCTCGCTGGCGGTCAATTCGAGTTCCAGCCGCGGCAGGAACAAACCGTCGGTCGCATCGGACCGAGCCTGATTGGCATCGATCAGCGCGCGGGCAACCGCCAGTTCGGGGTTAAGCCGAACGGCTTGCTGAACCTGGCCCTCGACATCGATATCACCGGCGTTAGGTATCGCCGGAATCGGATCAAGATCGCTCGGCGCCTCGCCGACGGAGCGGAAATACCGGGTTTCGGCATCGCGCAACTCACCTTTTCGGTTCTCAAGAACCGATTCAGCCAGGGCGACGCGTGATTCAGCCTGGGTGACATCGGAGTCCGATGCCCGGCCTGAATCGACCAACTGGCGTACATTGCTAAGCAGACGCTCATGCGACGTGACGTTGCCTTCGGCGAGGCCTACAAATCCCCGGTTCCGCAGTACGTCGATATAGGAGGCAATAGCCTGCAACGCCACCGTCCGCTGGGCGTCGTCGACCCGGAAGGTCGCCGCGACCAAGTTGCTTTGCGCTTCGTCGACTAGGTTGAAGGTGGTGCCACCATCATAGAGCAACTGGTTTACGACGATGCGGGCCTCGTTACGCCACAAGGTCGTATCGCCATCGTCATTGCCCCGCGACGCGCGCCGGCGCGTGCCCGGTGTATCACTATACTGCAAACCTGTTTCACCGCGGATATTAACCACTGGAAATAAGGCGCCGCGTTCGACCCGAACGCGCTCTTCCGTCGACTGCCGCCGCGCCTTGGCGGAACCGATGACTGGAATTGAGCTGACGGCCTTATCGACCGCATCTTGAAGGCTCGCCGCTTGCGCGGTGCCTGTCCACGCCATCGCCACTGCGATCGTTGCGCTTGCTAATCCTGAAAGCCGCATGTCCCCCTCGGTACAGAAAATTGGAGAATAGATTTAGTCGTTTATCCTATATCTTTCTAAAGGCAATACAGCAACACTATTATTAATTGGTGTGCTTTTTTCGATACGGTGAGACATTTTTCACACACAGGCGCTATACGTAGTAACCGATAAGCCGTTGGAATTTATGAAATATTAAAAGTGATTCGCGCAAAGGTAACACATAGCTCAGGGGATCGGCGGATATTACGCCTTGTGGTAATGCTTCGCCGATAAATTGTGTTCGAGGGCAATATGGATCCTATCCTGCGCGGCGCTTTGACCGCGTTAACGCAAAATCGGGTGAACGAGGCGGAGGCTCAAACCCGAGCTTTCCTACTCGGCGACTATGACAATGCTATCGCTTGGTATGTCATCGGTTTGTGTGCCCTCAAACGCGACAACTTGTTCGGCGGCGTCGCCGCAATCGAGAAGGCGCTCGCTCTCGACCCCAACAATCCCGAGGCGCACCAAAATCTTGGGGTGGCGCTCTCGCGCATCGGCCGGTTTGACGAGGCAATCGCCCATTGGCGCGAGGCTGTCGCGCTCAACCCTTCAAGCGGCGAATCTTATCAATATCTATCTGAAGTCAAAGCGCTTTCCTCCGCCGACGCGGCGTTCGAGACGGCAAAATCATTGGCCGACAACCGATCAGCCGACCCGCATCAAAGGCGCAGCGCCGCCTTCGCGGTGGCTACCGCCCTGCACGGCGCCGAAGACTTCGGGTAGGCATTTATATATTACGATCTGGGCAATCGGCTGGCCGACAAGAAATCCGACGTAACGGTCGAACAGGATTTGTTGCAACGTTCGCGGCAAGTATTCGCAGCCGATTTGTTTAAGTCATTGGGGGTATTAGGCGACCAAACAACGCAGCCGCTTTTTGTCATCGGCATGCCGCGGTCCGGCACAACGCTGGTCGAACAGATATTGGCCAGTCATTCGCAAATCGGCGCCGCCGGCGAACTGTCCGACCTGTCGGGCATGGTCGGGAGTTTAGCCAAACTCAAAAAGGGTCAGCAATATCCTCACATCCTGCGCGAGGCTCCGGTGGCGGTATTGCGCAAGGTATTAGGGGATTTCGCCTTACAATACACCAAACGCTTGGCCGAATTCGATGAACAGGCGCGCTACGTCGTCGATAAAGCGCCGAGTAACTACCGCTTTCTCGGGCTGATATCGCTGATGTTCCCGAAAGCGAAAATCATCTATTGCCTGCGCTCACCGATGGACACCGGGCTTTCATGTTATCAGGCGAACTTTGCCAACGGTCAGCCATGGGCGTTCAGCCTTGCCGGAATCGCCGGGAAATTAAAGTCCCATGAAGCCTTTATCGGCTTCTGGCGCGAGGTCTTGCCAAACCCGATACTGACCCTGCGTTACGAAACATTGGTATCCCAGACAGAACAGGAAGCCCGGCGGATGATCGAGTTCTGCGATCTGCCCTGGGAGGCTCAATGCGTTCGCCCCCATGAGAATTCAGGCCAAGTGCAAACCGCCAGCAAATGGCAGGTTCGCCAACCGATCAACACCGGATCTGTAGAGCGCTGGCGCCGCTATGAAGCGGAACTAGAGCCGCTCCGTCTGGCGCTCGGCGACATGGTCGAGGCGCCAACCACGCCTTGAGCCCAATAGGGCCATAAACACTGTCCTCGGTGCGACAACGCCGCTCTTAAGAAAAAGGCCTATAGCAAAAGGCCAGCACGGTTTTGCAGCCAGATCACCAGGATAGCCCCGGCACCGATCGCAATACCATAGGGCACCGGGCTAGCCCATTGAAGTACCAGCGGCAGACGCTCTTGCGTTGCGCCGGCCGTGCGTAGTCCGCCGCGCAAAAGCAGCAAGACAATTGATAGAACTCCGCCGGCCAGGGTCATCGCAACGACGAATTCCAAAAACCCGTCATAGCCAACCCATAGCACCGCGCCAGGCGCTAATTTGGCGTCGCCGCCCCCCAACCAGCCCATCGCGAACAGGAAGAAGCAGATGGCAAAGATAATGAAGGCGGCCAGCAGATCGAACAAAATATCGGAAAGATTAAAGCTGACGGCCAAACTGGCAACATAAAGCGCCAATACAGCCAACACGAGATAATTGGGGATTGTCATGGTGACGGCATCCCAGAGCGCCGCCGCAACCAACAGCAGGATCGCGCCATACAAAAACAAAGCCGCCATAACCGGCTGGCTCAATTAACGATGCTCTGCATCCGGCGTTCTTCAACCGGCTTGCCAACCAAGGTCTGCAAGCGCTCGAGATTCTCTTCCGCCGTGTCGTAATAAACTGGGCTTTCGTCAATCGCGCGATGGAAAAAGATGTCGGCCGATTCAAAGTCACCGCGCGACATCGCAACATAACCGATATTATTGAGAACTTGCGGCAAATTCGCTCTGTCTGCACCGGCTATAGCATCGGTGTAGCGCCCTTTGGCGGCCAGAGCGAGCCTCAGATTGGACCGCGCGACAGCGAGGCCAGGTTCGTAGGTCAGGCTGGTCGCAAATGCCTCCGTCGCCTCATCAACCCGGCCTTGCAGTAAATAGGAATAGCCCAAATTATTATGCACGACAGAGGCATCACTCTTTGCCTCGAGCGCACGCTTATAATTCGCTTCAGCCTCGTCCCAGCGTTGATCAAAATCGCTGATCAAGCCCAAACCATTGGCTGATTGCCAAAGGGTGGGGTCTTCCGCCAACGCTGCTACAAGATACCCTGCGGCCTCGACCCGTTCGCCTTCGATTAATAGGGCCAAGCCGCGCAACATGCCGACTTCCGCGCTATCGCGTGCCTCTTCCGATAGGGAGTCCAGGATCGTTTGGGCGTTCAGGCCTTCGTTACGGCCGAGATAAGTGCGCGCCAGGCTTATTTTAGCGCCATCGTCACTGGGATTCAGAATCAGATATTGACGCAATTTATCGTAGGCGGTGTCGTAGTCCTTGCGGGCCAGAGCGGCATTGGCTTCCTCGACCGAGACGCCAGCGGCCAGGGCCTGGCGCACCGGATTGACCTCTTCAGCGGAAAGTGGCGGCTGTTCGCCGCTTTCGAGACCGAGATCTTCGCAGGCGGACAGCGCTAACATGGCGCCTGCCAGAAAAATCCAGCGGCGACGTCTCAGACCAACGATCAAATCCAGGGAAACCGGCTTAACGCTGGAGCGCACCACCAAGACTCACAATTCGCGGATCAACCTGGAGCCGCGCGGCGTGCTCGAGAAATTCAGGATCAGGCCGCGTAACCAGCGTGTGAACCCGTTCAGCCGTTTTCTCAATCCACATTGTCGGCGCGGCGACTTCCGACAGTTCGACCACCGCAACCTGTTCGCGCACCGCCCGGCGCGTGTCGTAACCCAGCATATTCACCGCCAACTCAATATTTGCGGTGATTCGCGCATTTTCAGGGTCAATTTTCGCTGCAACTTCGAACATCTTCTGCGCTTCCTCGACATTGCCCTGAAGCAATTGAGAATAGCCCGCATTGTTCAAAGTAACCGCAGACTTTGGATCGAGGGCAAGCGCGGTCGAATAATAGCGCTGAGCCAGATCGAAGCGGCCAAGATTGTCATAACTCGCCGCCAGGCCGTTTAGCGCCCTGATCGACCGAGGGTCGAGGTTCACAGCAGCGTTGAACGAGTCGACGGCAATGCCATAATTAGCCTGAGCGAAATGCTCTCTGCCCTGCGCCAATGCCAGTTCCGGTCCGGAGACGGCCCTTTCGTCGCCAACTTTGACCAGGGAACGAATTTCCGGCCAGTCGAAAGAACTACACGCACTGAGTGCGACACATGCGGCAAGCATTAGATATTTTCTCATGCCCGTACTTCCTCGAAAAAAGACATTGTCTTGCTTATAACCCGATAACGCAAAAATTGATAGACGATCTATTTGTCGAAAACCGACAAATCGACGCCCTTTAACCTCGGGAACATATCACGACCGATACTCAAGGAGGCCGGGCTGAGAATAACCAGCAACAGCGCCGGCAGAATAAAAAAGATCAGCGGCATCGACAATTTAACCGGCAATTTCATCGCCTTTTCCTCGGCCCGCAACAGACGAGTTGACCGCATCTCATAGGCATGAGCCCGCAGCGCATCGCCAATGCTGGTTCCCAGCTTGTCAGTTTGAATGAGCAGTGTAACCAGCGAGGACACCTCATCAATGCCGATACGCTCAGCCATGCTGCGGAGCGCCACTTCGCGGTCACGGCCAACACGCAATTCACGGCCGACAAAGCCAAACTGTTCCGAAAGAAGAGGGTGCGCCCGACCGATCTCGTGGGACACGCGGGCCAGGGCACCATCGAGGCCGAGACCGGATTCGACACAGACCAGGAGCATATCCAACGCGTCGGGAAAGCCCTCGCGAATGGATGTCTGGCGCTTCGTCACCCGCCGGCTGAGATAATAAACCGGCGTAAAATATCCCAACATCGCCGCGGCGCCGGACAGAAATATTACGCTCTGCACCGGCGTTTCGGGGACCGCAATCGGGTAAATGATTGCCAATAGCCCGCCCAGGGCAAGAGCAATCAATATCCTAGAAAGATAATAAATCCGCACCACGCGGGCATTGTAGAAGCCCGCCCTAATCATCTGCAGGCGCAACGCGTTGTCGGGCGCCATCTCGCCTTTGGGCATAACGATGCCGGCGAGCCTCTCGAAAATCCCGCCAACCCCGGTCAACGACGAATTCATGCGCAACGACCCGCCATTGAGCAGGTCGCCACCGGCAGCCAGTCCCGTGGCGCCAGCCAATCGACGCCGTGCATCGGATCGCGACGAAACCAACGTAGCTACGCCGAAGGCACCTAACAGGGCGCACACGAATATGGCCACCACCACCAGGAGAAGACCGCTGGACTGAACAACAGAATCTAGGAGTTGCCGAATTGCTTCCATGGCGTCCTCTAAAAGCGGAAGTTGACCATTCTGAACATCGTGAACGCGCCGAGCATAATGCCGAACAACCCGCCCAGGAGCAGTTTGTGAAACGTCGGATCACTCGCATATTGGCCGAAATACGAGGGGTTAATCAGATGGATTACGGCTCCGACAAAAAACGGCAAGACCGAGATCACCCAGGCCGACAAGCGACCCTCGGCGGATAGCGCCTTGATCTTCTGGAACATCCGGAACCGATCGCGAATAACGCGTGAAAGGTTTGCCAACACTTCGGCCAAGTTACCGCCGGTCTCATGTTGGATGGTAATCGCAACGACCATATAATCGAGATCTTGCAGCCGCACGCGGTTTTGTAAATTCTCCAATGCGGTCGTGAGCTCCAACCCGTAGGTCATTTCATCGACCACAATGCCCAGTTCGGTGCCCATGGGATCGGCAAGATCCGTCGACGCCAGGTTCATCGCCGCAGTGAATGGATGACCCGCCCGTAAGCTGCGCGCCATCGTATCCAATGCGTCCGGCAATTGTTCGGAAAACTTACTGATCCGCCCTTTTGCCTTCATTTTTAACCACAGCAGCGGAAATCCAACGCCCGACAAAACGCCAATCACTAAGCTTGCCAGAGCAGGTACCGGCAACACGAGGGCAAGAAAGAGGAAAAACATGAAGCCGACCATGCTCATGATGACCAGGAGCCTAGATACCGAAAAACTCTTACCAGCCGACGCTATCTTCCCGTCGAGATAGCCGCCAATCCCACCACCACCGCGAACTTCTTTTCGCAGCTCTTCGAGGACTTCGCGACCGTCAGGGTTTTTCGACTGCAACCGCAACCGGCGGTTGGCTTCCAAATTGCCGCTATTGCGCGTGCGGAAGAAGAACAGATAGATCCCCTCGACGGCCAATAGGCCGGCCAGAAAAACCGCCGCATAAAACAATGTTAGATTATCGATCGCCATTTCTAGATACCCTTAATCATCCGCTTTCAGGATTACAGTTCCTGATTGGGCTCAAAAAGATCGTCTGAAATATAGATACCGCGCTGGTTGAAGTCCTGAATGAACTTCGGCCGAATGCCCGTCGCCACATAGGCGCCGTGGATCGTCCCATCGGCATCGGTGGAACGACGGTCGAAGCGGAAAATCTCCTGCATCGTGATGACCTCACCCTCCATGCCCGTGATTTCCTGGACACTGGTGAGGCGACGCCGGCCGTCGCTTAAGCGCGAGAGCTGGATCACCACATGGATCGCCGAGGCGATTTGCGAGCGCATCGCATTGGTCGGCAGATCGAGCTGAGCCATGCCGATCATATTTTCAATACGCGACAGCGCATCGCGCGGCATATTGGCATGAACGGTCGTCATCGAGCCTTCATGACCGGTGTTCATCGCCTGCAACATATCGAAGGCCTCGCCGCCACGAACCTCACCGACGATGATACGGTCGGGGCGCATACGCAGGGAGTTCTTGACCAGTTCGCGCTGGGCGATTTCACCCTTGCCCTCGACATTGGGCGGGCGGGTTTCCATGCGCGCGACCTGCGGCTGTTGCAACTGCAATTCGGCGGCATCTTCGATCGTGATAATGCGCTCTTTAGGGTCGATATACGCCGCCATGGCATTCAGCATGGTGGTCTTACCACTACCCGTACCGCCGGAAATCAAGAGGTTCTTCCGGGATCGAACAATGCCCTCTAACAGCTCCGCAATATTGGGGGTAATCGTGCCAATATCGATCAGCCGGTCGACGGTATAAGGGTCTTGGGCAAACCGACGAATTGACAGTAACGGCCCGTCGACGGCGATCGGCGCAATAACAGCATTGACGCGCGAACCATCGAGAAGACGGGCATCCACCATCGGCGAGCCCTCATCAATACGGCGGCCAATAGCCGACACGATTTTATCGATGATCCGCAACAGATGCCGGTTGTCCTTAAATTTGACCGGGGTCATTTCCAGCCGGCCAAATCGTTCAACCACGACCGTATCGTAACAGTTGACCAAAATATCGGAGATCGTCGGGTCTTTCAGCAGCGGCTCGATCGGCCCCAGACCCAGAACCTCATCGAGAATATCGGCGATCAGGCTCTGCTGTTCCTGCAAAGTCAGCGGGACGTTGTTTTCGACCAGAAGCTCGCGTACCAGGTCGCCGACTTCGCTGCGAATCTGATCTTCGGTCATTTTGTCGAGCACAGCCAGATTCATCGTGTCCAAGAGCTGCTGATGGACCTGCATCTTCAGTTCGGTGTGCTTATCCGATGAAAACGTGGCGTACGAGTTATCGGCTGTCACCGTGCGATTGCGATGATCGCGATTGGCGTTATCGTCGCTCCGATCAGTGGTTTGAACACTATCAACGCTGGCATCAGCCGCGCTGCCATTCTTGCTGATCAGCGCCGAACCGTTTTCGCTCGCCGGAGGAACGACCGGCGCGCGCTGAATACCCGGCGCCGGCGCGGTTGGTTTCGTATCGGCGAGTTCCGGCGCCTCTGGGGCCGGCGGTTTTTTGAATTCGACTGAGTTCGAGCTCACAAGACGACGTAGCATTACGACATTCCTTTTTTCAGCAGCGCGACTTACAAAAGTCTAGAGTCGAGCGGAGATAGACTCCGCAACCTTGTTCAGTTCTGCCGCAAATTTACGCCCACCCTCTGCCTCGGCGATGGGAATCCCTTGTGTTTGCGCTTCGTTGACAACTTTATAGTTACTAGCCAGCGCAAAATCGATCGGGTGCCCCAGGGCCTTCTCGACCTCATCCTGTTTAATCGTTTCGGCGGCGAACACCGTCGGTTTTTTGTACCGGTTGGCGACCACAAAAACGGGTACGGTTCCCAATCCCTCGGCCTGGAGCAAATCGAGACGCCGGCGGGCGTGGCGAACCGCGGCCACCGTCATTTGCATAACCATCACCACGGCATGGGCATTTTCTAAAATTTCTTTCGACCAGTCGGTCCAGTAGTCCGGCAAATCGACAATGACATAGTCATAAAGCTGAGCCGCGACTTCGATGATCTTGCCCGCCTGCGCCGCGCCTATCGAGTCCAACGACCAGACCGTTTGCGGCGCCGCGATAATATCGATACCGGAACGATGGTTAGAGACCACAGAGTTGAAAAGGGTTGCGTCAATTTCATCGGGCTGACGCAAGAGGTCGGACAGCTCGCCGCCATCGGCGACATCCAAATACATCGATACATTGCCGAACTGAAGATCGAAATCGATCAGGCAAACCTTTTTCTTCCGGCGCGCGTTACCCGCTAACGCATGTGCCGCCTGGATCGCCAGCGTTGTGCCGCCGACCCCGCCGCAAGCCTTCATGAAAGTAATAACCTTGCCGGTCTTCGCGGCGCCGCCACTGAGCTTGGCGTTGGAAACACGAACGAAGGCGGCTTCCAGGGCGACCAGAAATTCTTCTTCCACAAGCGGCCGTGGCAGAATGTCTAGCGCACCACTGCGCATCAAACGACGCACCTGTTCGAACGGCACGTCGTCGCTAATAATAATGACCGACAAATGCGGGTTGCGGTTGAGGAACTCTTCGACGATATCGAATTCGTCGCCCTCGGTTGCCGCCATTTGCAGCAAAACCACGCAAGGCTCCGACTGGAAACCGATCAGTTCCTCCTTCAAGGTGCCGGAGATCGTGCGTATATCGGAGGTCGCATCAGTCTTCTTGACGATGCTTTTGACTTCCTGCGCGATATCCTTGCGCAGTAATCCGATCATGGTGGGCTGCGCTGCGTCGGCGCGGCCTGCGTGCTTATTGGTGCTTAACATTGGATCACTATAAGTTGCTGGTATGGTCGAGATCTTCGCCGTTCATCGAGGCGGAAATGATGGGCAATGTGAAAGGCGGAAGCCCCAGTAATGACCCCAAGGCAATGTAATCATACTGCAAATTCACGATACGCACGGTGACTTGAGGAACCAGATTGAAGGTCCCAGAACTATTTCCGGGGCGCCCTACGAAACCAGCGATGGATGGACGGTACTCGACTTGGACACTTTCCGACGACAGTTGCGGATAAAGTACCCGCATTTCGTTAAATATTTTCGAAAATGCTGCGTTGGAAAATGCGCCTGGCTCGCCGGCACATGTACCGGTCCCGCCAGAAACAGAGCACACAATATCATTATGGATGCAATAGGTCGCGATAGTTCCGATACTTGTTTCGCAACTTGCGCCAGCCGCTACACCGCCGCCACCGGGCCCGCCACCGCCGCCGGCGCTTGCCTGCTCAAAGGTCGGCAGAAAGGCTGATACGGGATCGGAGACCGCCGCAACGCGAACGCCCAATTGGGTCGCTTTCTCGGCGCGGTTGAACCAGAACAGCGCGAATCCAATATCGATAATCGCCAAAGTAAACAAGACCAGCCCGATGGCAACAAAGGCAAATTCGACGGCGGCCGCTCCGGACTTATCGGCAGCTAGTTTTCGGCGCAAGAGACGAAAAACCATTGCCTCAATCCCCAATATGGCGTTCTTCGTTAGCGACGGAAAACACGATCGGGCTAGGCAGCCTCAGGAATCCTAGGAGGGGTGCATCGAAGGTCATATCGGCGCGCACCTGAACGACGTCGATATCACCTGTTCCGCCATCCTTGCTGCGATAGAGGGCGGCGCTGTTGTCGAAGGTCCTTGTACCCATCGTCACGTTGACCTTCTGGTAGTCAATGCGCGGCGGCTCGTCCAAATCAATGTCACCGGACAACACCAAGCGCAGGGCCATCGTCTGGTTACCTGCCGCCGCCGGATCATCGACGCGCGCCAAATAACGCGCCGCATCACGTACGCCCTTGTTCAGAATTTCGTAGGTCCATAGGCCGCGAGCGAGCTCCCAGCCGCCGGCGAAAATGATGAGCAGAATGGGCAGCGCTATGGCGAATTCGAACATTGCAACGCCGTCTCGGCAACCCGCCAAACGCCGCGCGATCTTCAATATTCGCCTATCACCACCACGTTTCATCGTCATTCTGCAAATATTACACGCAATGTTTAAGGTTTCGTTTACTTATTCTAGGCCCGTTAACGAATACGGTTTACTGCCCTTAACGGTACAGTTGCACGATATCGCGGGCGCCGTCTTTGGCTCCTGGTGGCGCGACTTTTGCGATCTCGCCAAAAATATCGATTTTATCGGCGCCCGACCCCTGAGCCGGCTCGGTGAGAAACATCTCAACCGTACCGATGGTTGTTACGCCGCTTTCGTTGCCGTTCAAAGGGCCTTCAGCGAGGCAATTGATAACCACCATCCGCAGCAACCGACGATCAAAATTAGCAATGTCTTCGTCATCATTGGGATCTAGGGGGTCGTCATTGATGGGGTCGCTAAATTCGCCCCCGGTATAGCAAGACGGGAGGGCATCCTCACCCGGGTCCGGAGCCTCGGTTTCATGGGTCCGAGTCATGCCGGCTTCGAGAGGTTCGGGCATATGGGTCATGGTAGATAAATTGATGACGGCCGTTTCGATTTCGTACCGGTAGACGTCATAGCGTGTCATATCGGCGTAATTTGCACCGTCATCGGCAAAAGTCGGCGCCGTCACGCCAGGATGATTGACCGTCCAATAGGGCTCCGTTTCAGGCGTTGCGCCGGCAGGAATATTCCAATTACCAAAGCCAAACCGTTCACCGTGGCAGGAGTTCGTCGGCGGGCTCGACCCCGGCAAGACAATGTTAAAGCAGTCGTCCCTGGGATAGGCCAGAGCATCAGGATCAGCCGGCAAAGGGTCGGGCGGCGGATTATTGCTGCAGCCGCTACCACCACCATCGGTATACCCCTTCACCACATTCAACGCCGGCCGATAGTCTACGTTGTTCTTGGTAAAGCCCATGCTATACAGGTCGAAGCGCACGTTGAGGCCGGCCATGACCGGGCCAACCGCTTCACCGGTCCGCAGATCGGCGGTGTCTGCAATGCACAAATCGGGCACCGTTGTGGCTAATAATATAGAGACGTTTTTAGCGCCCTGATTACCGGTCGGTGGATCCAACAGGCCGAAATTGCCGGGCACATAAGAAGCGCCGGGGCCGCCACCGGTTTTCATCAGCACTTGATTGCCGCGCAGGCAATCTACGTGCGGCGACCAGGTTGCTTCCTGGGTCGCCGTCGGAGGCCCATAATACCCGTCGCTTTGCAGACAGCCCGCCAAAGTCCCGTATGTTGCATCTTCAAGCGGGTTGCACATCATCATCGCCGGGATGCGGCAAATCACCGAATTAAAGCCGGCGATCGAACGGGCGCTGGTATCGAAATCAGGGATCGCGCCCAGCGCGCGGCTGAGGCCACTGCGAATATCGCGGTTGACCACCGAGACGAAGATAAACCGCGCTTCCTCATCGGTGGTGGCGGTATCGGCAGCGACAAAGTCGGTGCCGTCGGCGGGTAAATTCTTCAGGAATACAACTTGATCAACAGTGAGGTTCGCCCCGTCGCCGTCGGTGGCGAAGGCTTGTATGTTCACCAGGGTGCCTTGCAGGCCTGTGCGCGCCGCGGATTCCGCGGCAGCGCGCGCGCCATCGCGGCCATCAAGCTCAGCCGCGCCAGCCAGCGCGGCGGCGTCGGAGAAATCTTTTAATTCGGTGTTTAGGATGAAGGCCCGGCCCAGATCGACCGACAGCGCCATCACACCCAAAAAGATCGGCAATCCGAAGGCGATGTAGATTAACACGCCCCCCGATTTAGAGGCCCAGACTTTTTTTAATCCGCTTTGCAGCAATGCGCTTATCTTGATCACTGTATTAACTCTCCGTTGCGCCCCCCTGCAGCGCCCCCAGTCATCGGTAATCACGTCCCTGTGTCGCCGAACTCCTGTTTTACCCTGGCTCGATGAACCTTTGATTAAACGTGCCTATTCGCCGCTGCTACCCAGACCCGCAGGTGGCGTGACCTTGCCGGTGCGGTAACGCCCGTACGCGCTGATGATGATCTGACCATCGATCTTCCGGGTCAACATAAGGAAATCGAGGGCAGGCGCGTTGGTGCAGGCGGTGACAAGGTCGTCTCGCGCTAGTTCTTTCACCACGTCAGACTTATTCACCGGTTGCTCACGAACTGTGGCTGGTCGCCAGATATCAACGTAATCCACGCCATCAAGGGCATGTATGATTTGGCCACGCTTGAGAAACTCAACCGCCAGCGGTTCGGAAAAAACGGTCCCCGACCCGAGTGTGTCAGCGAAATAGCTTGGCCGTCCCAACAGGAACCACGCGCCCTTCGTATTGCCCTGCCAATAAACCTGGGCGCCTTGTGGAATGTGATCAAAGAGCGCATCGACAACGTAATCGCCTTCCAATCCACGATCGTTCGCGCTGCGGCGGTCCCAGACGGAGATCGACCATGCCGTCAATAAGATCAGCAGCGCTAAGGTGAGTTGTGACGGAAATTTTAGGCGCAGACGCACAACGGCAAATATTATGAACACGATGAAGGCGAGTTCCATTTGCGTGAAACCGCTGATCCCGACGAAAGCGTTATCGTTTTGAATGATTGCGTCTCTGTTGGCGGGAATCAGCCAAAATTTCACCCGAAAGAACGCCATCCAAAAGAACATCATCCCCGTCAGCGTATAAATCAGGCGCCTAAATATAGAGGGGATACCCGCGATTTTGTCCGTGAGGCGTAGATAGGCGAGGAGCGAGGCTGTGAGCCCCAATATTATTCCTGGGATTGGCCAAAGGAGATGGGCGATCGTCCACACCAGGATATATAGGAAAAAGAACGCGTCGCCGTCTTCCTCGCTTCGCCGGTACATGTTCGCCACGACGACGCCCAGACCAATATTACCCAGCAGATAGACGAACCAAATGGCCCGACTGGTTTGGACTTGGGACAGCAAAACATTGTGCAGGACGTCGGTACCGATAAACGACAGCAACAGTCCCGACCCGCCGACCACCAGGGCCGAAATGACCAACCGGCGTTGCCAGCCCGAAAAAAGTGCGAGAAGCGGCACAGTTATCGACGTCACGAATGTTATTCGGACCCAGTCTTTGACCGACCATTCAGAGACGTACAAATATTTTGCCCGTTTTTGAACGACTTCCAGCCATTCACCCTCTAACGCCGCGGTTAGCCGTTCCACGGGAACAACGCCGCTGCCCAGGGCTACAGCCGCACCGACCGCCGCCGCGCCGCCAAAGATCCACCACCAGCGTCGGCCCTCTTGCACCAGAGTGGCGATGAGCAAAGACGCCGCGATCAACCCCATGATCGGATGGAGCGACAAGGCCACCGCGACCAAAATCACGGACACAAGATACTTCCGGCTAAAGAAGGACCACAGCGACCAAAATGTCAGCCCCTCGACAAAAAGCCGCGGGGTGGCGAACGATTCGCCGTAGGACAAAACCGAAAACCCGAAATACTCGGTGGGCAGCAAGAACGCGGAAAGCAGCCCGAAGCAGGCAATCCTTTTGTCTTCGGTGAATTTTGTTACCAACACGAAAATGCCGGAAAACCACAAAAGTTGTCCGGCGACAAAGACCAACGATGTCGCCGCCCAAGGGCTCAATATTTTGTAGAGCGGCGCGGCAATGTAGGAATATAGGGTGTAATTATCCTGCGTGCCGATAGCGGCGAGCACATCGTTGGCGAAAATGCCCGCCTGCGCGATGTTCAGTATGTCGAATACGTATAATCTGCTGTCGTGAATTATTCCCTCATGCGGGAACATAAGAAGCGCGACGGGTATTAGGAGCAGATAGTAATACTTCGCAGCGTCGTATGTTTTTATGAACTTAATCATGTTGCCCATTGGCCCATCGCTGTCCGCCGGGACGCGAGGTTTCAGACGAGGAAAGCGATCAGACTCTCGGATTTCCCCCGAGTCGTTCTAGTAGATTTCCTGGCTCCACTCGCCCAACTCGGCAGGTGACAAGCGCGATGCCGTCACCAGTTCAGCCTGCTTTACACTAGTGTAGGCCTCTAACATGCCGTTCGGGAACGGCTTCGCAAACACTTGATCTTCGCCCAGGGCAGTCAGCGCTTCAGCCAAATCGCCGGGATGTTCACCATGGTCGCAGTGGCCGTTAACCGCGCCGGTAGCGGTCCCACCCAGAGCATCAGCTCCGGGGGTCGGTAGCGCTTCGCGCAACCCTTGAAGGCCGGCGCACAGTAGCGCACCGAGCTGCAGATAGGGACAGGCCGTCGCATCCGCCTGGGTGAAGGCGAAACCGTAATCACGGATGTTGGCATTTGCAGTGCGGAAAGCCGGGTTGATCACAATAGGAAAACGGTCCCATGAATTTTTAGCCGTGGCGCCGATATTGAGATCACCGTCGGAAACCCCGTTTGCCATCGGCACGATCGAGGGACGCGTCAGAGCCGTTAGGGCCGGTAGGTGGCGCAGAACGCCAGCCAGAAAACTGCCAAGCGTGGCGCTAACACCATTTGCCTGAGTGGAGTCATGTGTCACCTGATCGCCATCATCGAACAAGTCGACGCCGAGGATAATCTGGTTTGGATCCGACGAAGATGAAGACTGCGGCGCGAAACTACAACGCTGACCCAGTTGTTCGGCAGTCGCATGCACCAATTGGCGAAAAATGACCGCACCATCGGCGGCCGAAACGCCAAACTTGGCTTCCGTCGTCGCGGTAAATTGCCGGTCGCCAACCCCCGCCCCGAACCGCACAAGAGTGATGCCGGCATTTTCCAGAACGGTCGCCAGGGTACTGGCAAATTCGCGTTCGCGCCGCAGCGCGCTGAGGCTCATCGCGGACGATCCGACCCGTTCTTTTCCGTCGAGCGAGAACTGATGTTCATAGGTGCACGATACGTCGAGGCCAAATTCGCTTTTGAGGGTGTCGAGGGTCGCTTGTAAAAAGCTACGCGTACAGCCGGCCCAATTTTTGTGGTCGCTCGTCTGGATCGTACCAAGCACAAAGGATTCGGTTTGCGCCTCGCCGCCAAAATTGATTGTCACCTCGGCATTGGGGTCGGGGTGCACACAAAGACCTTCATCGTCAGGCCAGGGCGTATCGACAGCCTCGCCGAACACCGTGAGTGCCGCCCGATCGGTCGGCCAAGGCAGGCCGCGCTGGTACAAATCCCTTAAGCCGGCACGCGGCACTCCATGACCTCGCACCTGGCCGGCCAGGTCGCTAAAACACACGGCTACAAAGCTTTTCGAGTCCATCTGGACCTCCTCGGCACACATTCAGCCGGCCCCAGCGTGGCGTGGCCGGCCGAGAATCCAACGGCTAACCCGTGACCCTTCGGCCCATCACACATGGTGACCTTGAAAAGGAGCACTATGTTCAAAGAATAATCCTAAGATACTGCTACCAAAGGTGAAATTCTTTCCGCCCTGTTAAGGGATCGCCAACAACTTTGTGATGATTATAGTTGGCTTTATTTCTTATCAGGATCAGGACACGCAAGTTTCCGGTCTTGCGGTAGTTAGGCCAATTGGTGAACCATGCTCAAACAATCCAACTCGCTAGTAATCTTCATCGTTCTCGCCGCCGTTGTCGGGTTCATTATTCTGTCGAGCAATAGCGCTGCTTTGGCGATCGTTGCCGCGCTGGGCGTGGTGTTCGCTGGATTAATCGGCACGAAGTTGGGTAAGGAAAAGGCCGCCGAGCAAGACGGTGACGCCGCTGAGACACAAGCCGGCGAGCAGGCCACGCAGCACAATGCGGCGGCCAGCGCATCCGCCGGACACACGAGCGAGGCGGCGCAAAGCACGGCCACCGGCCAGGCCAACAGCGCCGTACCCGGATCCGCCGTTAAGACGGCGACGCGACCAAATATCGCGAGCGATACCGGCACGCCCTCACAGGTGGATCTCCTCAAGAATTTGGTGGCATCGGTTTCGGAAGGAATTACATTCAAGGATCCCCAAGGACGCTACCTATCTGCAAACGCGGCGTTCGCCCAAATGCTCGGCAGCCGTCCTTCGGAGATCGTCGGCAGGGACGATGCCGGCGTGTTCGGTCTGTTGACGGCCAAATCGCTGCTCGCCTCCGACGACGCCGCCGCCCAAAAGGGCCAAGTCTCGACGACATTGGAGGTAACGCTGCCCAGCGGCCCGCGGTTTTTCGAAATCACAAAATCATCGGTCAATAACGATGACGACAGCCTGGAAGGTATTGTCGCCGTCTGGCGCGATGTCACCGACCAAGCTCTCTACCGAATTCGCCGCGAAAAGGCGATGAGCGAAACGATTATGGCGTTCACCAAGTCCATCGAGCTGCGCGATTCCTATCTGGGCGACCATGCTCAACGTCTCGCCCATTTGGCGGCCGCGGTCACCGACGTGATGGAGCTCGACGATGACGTCAGCACGACCGTGGAGCTGGCCGCCTATCTGTCGCAGATCGGCAAATTGGGCGTCGACCCCAATCTGCTGGGTCAACAACGGCGGTTTACCGAACAAGAAATCAAAGAAGTGCAGAAGCACGTCCACCACACCGCGTCCTTGCTGCGCGATCGAGATTTCGGTTTGCCGGTGGCAGCGACCCTTTTCCAAATACACGAACGTCTCGATGGCACTGGCTACCCGCAGGGCCTCAAAGACGGCGATGTCGCCCTGCCGGCGCGGATTTTAGGGGCCTGCGATGTATTTTGCGCGCGGGTAGCGCCACGCTCCTATCGTCCGGCAATTACGCCGGAAGCGGCGATCGATATTCTGCAACAGAACCCGCACCGCTACGATGAGACCGTCGTCCGCGCCATGCAAAAGGTTATGCAGTCCCCCGAAGGCGCGGCCATTCTGCAGCAACAGTAACAGCGCCGCGTTCGCTTGAACCTGCGCTAGCGCGAGAGGCGGGCAATCGTCTCGGTCGTCGAAAACCCATCGACCAAATCTGCCAACACAACGCGGCCGCCATACGATTGCACAATGTCGCCGCCAACAACCTCATCGATCGCGTAATCCGCCCCTTTCACCAAAACATCGGGACGGATCTGCTTAATTAGCTCGACCGGCGTGTCTTCTTCGAAAACGACCACAGCATCGACCGCTGCCAAAGAGGCGAGAACCCGACCGCGCGCGGCGGCGGTCTGCACCGGCCGATCAGCTCCTTTCAGCCGGGACACCGACCCATCGCTATTCAGCCCGACAATAAGGCGATCGCATTGGGAATGCGCCTGTTCAAGCAGCGAAACATGGCCGGGATGAACCAGGTCAAAACAGCCATTGGTAAACCCTATCGACAGCCGTCGGGACCGCCATTGGGCGATCTGCTCCGCGAGTTGTTTTTCATCGACAATGCTTTTTGAAATATTTGCGACCGCATCGACGGCATCCGCCAGTTCGCCATTGCGAACCACCGCAGTGCCAACCTTGGCGACCACGAGACCGGCGGCGACATTGGCCAGTTGCGCTGCCGCGCCAACCTCCATGCCCGCCGCCAGGCCGCTCGCCAGCACTGCGACGACAGTATCGCCGGCGCCGGACACATCAAATATTTCGCGGGCCAAAGCCGGCAAATGCAGCGGCGCAACGTCGGCGGAAACCAACGACATGCCCTCGCCGCCGCGGGTCACCAAAACATGCCGGACGCCGCAGTTATCGATCAGCCTCTCAGCCGCCGCAACAATCTCGTCAGTATCACCGATGACCATGCGTGTTGCTTCGCTCAACTCCTTACGGTTGGGCGTCAACACATCGGCACCGGCATATTTGCTGTAATCGGTGCCTTTCGGATCCACCACGACCGGCACTTTTGCCGCCTGAGCCGCCGAGATCAGTTGGCTTATCACCGCATCGGGTAACACCCCTTTGCCGTAATCGGACAAAATAACCGCACCCGGTTCCTGTGCCCCCAATACAATAGATGCGGAGGCCACAATTTGGTCCAGTAAACTCGTGGCAAGGTCGCCGGCGGATTCGTCATCGGCGCGCAAAAGCTGTTGGCTGCCGGCGATGAAGCGGGTCTTGACCGTTGTCGGCCGATCGGGATCGACCAGCAATTGCGGTCCGGTTCCCTCTAAACCGGCAAGACGTTCGCGCACCTGAGCACCAGCGGGATCATCGCCGATAACCGCGACCAGATTCGCGTGCGCGCCGAGCGCCGCAATATTGCAGACCACGTTTCCAGCGCCGCCGATCGCCTCATCGCGGCGACTCACGTTCAGCACCGGTATGGGCGCCTCGGGCGACATCCGATCGACATCGCCATAGACATACTGATCGAGCATCACATCGCCGACACACAAAACAGTGACGTCGTTGAGCTTCGCTAACCAATGGTGCAGGCTTTGGTTCGTTGTCATCTGCCATCTAATAGCAGGTGCGTCGGGCGGACGTCACGTCCCCAGCACCACATGACCACCGCTGTTTGGCGCGGCGCGGCGGCTATGCATAGGATGGCGCGACGCAGAGGATCACAGTCCGAGTTACACAGCATGGCCAATATCTTGGTGACGGGTGGCGCCGGCTATATCGGAAGCCACACTAGCAAACAGCTTGCCGCGTCGGGCCATACCCCCATTGTCTACGACAATCTGGCGAACGGACACCGCGATGCCGTTCGGTGGGAGCCCTTCGAGGCCGGCGACATTACCGATGGGGCGCGTCTGCGCGAGGTCATCGGCTTACACAAACCGCAAGCGGCTATCCATTTCGCCGGCCTCATCGAGGTGGGTATCTCGGTCGTCGATCCGGCTGCGTTCTACGATACGAACGTAAATGGCAGCCTTACTCTGCTGCGCGCGCTGGTCGATGCGGGCGTTGGTTCGGTCGTCTTTTCCAGCACCGCCGCGGTTTATGGCCAGCCCCAATCCGTCCCAATCCCCGAAGATGCGCCCAGCGCACCGATTAATCCTTATGGCGAAACCAAACGGGCGGTCGAGGCGATGCTGGGTTATTTTGCCGCCGCACACGGCCTGCGCTACGCGGCGTTGCGGTACTTCAACGCCGCCGGCGCCGATCCCGAAGGTGATCTGGGCGAACGCCACGATCCCGAAAGCCACCTTATTCCCTTGGTCCTTTTTGCCGCTTTGGGTCAACGCCCTCATATCGACGTCTACGGCACCGACTACCCGACGCCGGACGGCACCGCGGTGCGCGATTATGCCCATGTCTGCGACCTTTCCAGCGCCCACGTCGCGGCGCTCGACTATCTGGCGGCATCGCCGGAACCGCTCATTGCCAATCTCGGCACCGGGGCGGGGTATTCGGTACGCCAGGTCGTCGAAACCTGTCGACGCATCACCCAACGTAACATTCCATCCCAAGACGCGCCGCGCCGCGCCGGCGATTCGCCAGAGCTTGTGGCCGCGGTCGACCGCGCCCGGGAGCGGATTGGCTGGCGCGCGCAGATGTCCGACCTCGACACCATCGTCGCCACCGCTTGGGCCTGGCATCGCGCCCAGGCAGGCGAATGACCCTAGCTAACTAGAAAACGCCGTTCGCGCCCCTGCAAGACCGCACAAGTCAGGCGGCCCGTCTCATAGGCCCCGGTGTCGACACCGATGCGATTGGGCAAATTTTCCGGTTCCACCACTATCGTATGACCGTGCACCACAACCGCGCCAAAATCACGCTTGTCGGCGGTGAATTCGTCGCGGATCCACATCAGATCCTGGGAATCCTGGCGATCAAGCGGCACGCCGGGACGAACGCCGGCATGAGTGAAAAAATAATCGCCTTCGCGATGACTGGATACCAGCGAATGCAGGAATTCTTCGTGCGACGCGGGAAGGCTGGAACGCCACGTGGCCTGCAGGTCTGTCGCCGAAACGTCATAACCGAGGCGCGCCGGCGATCGCACGCCGTAGCTCGATAGGGTGGCAGCGCCACCATTATCCAGCCAGTTAGCGGCCACCGAACTGTCATCGATGAACCGCAAAAGATAGGATTCATGATTGCCCATGAGACAGATGCGCTCGAACGATTCCGGCGGTCTCTGCCGGAGATGCTCAATAACGCCGTAGGAATCGGCGCCCCGGTCAATATAGTCGCCCAGACAGATGATCAGCCGCCGCTCCGCATCGCTGTCGGCAGCATCACGCATGACCTTCGCCTCGAGCTGTTGCAGCAAGTCCAATCGGCCATGAATATCGCCAATAGCGTAGATGATCGTTCCCGCAGGGGTGGATGATAGTGACGGCACCGGGCGTCTTCTTAATTTCAAAAACCAATTTGCCATGCTCCGGCGACCTCGCGACGCCGGGGCGTTATTCGCGCGGCGCGTGCTTGGCCAAAATACGCTGCAATGTGCGCCGGTGCATATTCAGCCGGCGCGCGGTTTCCGACACGTTGCGATTACACTGTTCATAGACCCGCTGGATATGCTCCCAGCGTACCCGATCCGCCGACATGGGCCGCTCGGGCGGCGGCGGCAAGGCCTGTTCGTCGCTCAACAGCGCGGCGGCTACCTGATCGGCATCCGCCGGTTTGGGCAAATAATCGATCGCCCCGGCCTTCACGGCGGCGACCGCGGTGGCAATATTGCCGTAGCCGGTCAGCACAATGACACGCACATCGCCGCGCGTCTGGCGCAACACCTCGACCACTTCGAGCCCGCTGCCATCGCCCAAACGTAAATCGACCACAGCGTATTTCGGGCGATTGGCAAGCGCCAGTTGCTTGCCCTCGGCCACGCTTTCCGCCGCCGCCACGATGAACCCGCGGCGTTCCATGGCCTTGGCAAGTTGATTGCGCAGATTCTGTTCGTCGTCGACGATCAACAGCGTCATATCGTCGGAGGACGATGCGGTACCGTGTGAGGAAGCTTGCATATCCTGCGCCATGGCCTTCGATTACCCCGCTGGGGCGTTAACATCAAGGCTTGTACGCGGCCATGTGATCACCACCTCACCACCGCTGACACGCCCACCTGTACCCCGCAAATTGCGGACCGCGAGCCGTCCACCGGTCCGCTGCAGCAGCGACTGGGCGATAAATATTCCCAGCCCCAAATGCCCGTCGCCCCGGCTCGAAATGTAGGGCTCACCAACCCGGTCAAGTACGGCAGGCGCAAACCCCGGACCGTCGTCGCGCACTGTCACAGAGATCGAGTCCGCGTCCCAGGCGACCTGCACCGCGACCCTGTCACGGGCGAATTGCACGGCGTTTTGGACGATGTTGCCCAGTCCGTGATTGAATTCCGGGCTGTTCGCCACCACCGGCTCGGCGCTATCACCGTTGCCGGCGGCTTCGATGTTGAGCGTGACGTGAGCCACCCGATGGCGATCGGCGGCGGCGTGCACCATGGCTGACAACAGAGTTCGTGCGAAGGGGTCGCCGCCGTCATCGCTCGGCGGTTGCACGGACAGTTCGGCCAAAATCTCCCGGCATCGCAGGGCTTCCGCCCGCAACAGGTTAATATCGTCGGCGTACGGGCTGTCTTGCGGCATTTCGCGGCTCAATTCCGTCGCGGTGACCAGGATGGTCGAGAGCGGACTGCCCAGTTCGTGGGCCGCTGCCGCCGCCAGACCGCCCACGGCTGAAAATTGTTGTTCGCGAGCCAGCGATAGCTGCGTCGCCGACAGTGCGTTCGACATGCGCCGGCCTTCAGCAGCCAGGCTGCCGGCGTAGACTGCCAGGAACAGCGTGCCGATCACCACTGCTGCCCACAGTCCTCCGACATAGAGGCCGGGTAATTCAAGACCGATATCCGACCAAGGCAGCGGCAGATGGCCGAACACCAAGGCGGTCGCACACAGCACAACCAACGCACACAAGATAATGGTCGCCCGTCGCGTCAAGACGGTCGCCGAAACCGTGACCGGGCCCAAAAACAAAAGCGCAAATGGGTTAGTCAGTCCGCCGGTGAGATACAGCAGGAAGGCGAGCTGCAGCGTATCGAACGCCAAATAGGCCGCCGCTTCCCACTCTTTCAACCGGCCCTGTTCCGGCCGGCGGAAGGTCATCACCAGATTGAGCACCACCGATACGCCAACGACCGCCAGGGCGGCATCCATCGGTAATGGCCACTCCAATCCGAAGCGCACCAGGAATAACGCCCCCAGCTGACCGACGATGGCGACCCAGCGGATCCGGGTCAGGGTGCGTAATCGTACCCGCCCGCCGAAGTCCGGCAACAGGCCGGACACGGCGACCGGCGCGGCGGTGGTGTGGATATCGGTGGTTTCAGCCTGGTCCATATCGTCTGGCAACTCAGTGCGATCCGATAATCGGGATCGCTATGTTGGGCCTCTGCACCCGAAAAGTCGAGATTAGGACGTGTCGCGGCCACTCACCGCGGCTTCCTCGAATGTCGCCATGCCGGTGTGGCAGGCGACAGCGGCGCGCACGATATTGATCGCCAGCGCCGCACCCGAGGCCTCGCCCAAGCGCATATCGAGATCGAGCAAGGGCCGTTTGCCCAGGCGCAGCGCCAGATCACGATGGGCCGGTTCCGCCGAGAGGTGTGCGACCAGACAATGGTCGAGCAGGGCCGGATCTATGGCGTGCAATACGGCGGCGGCCGCCGTACAGGTGTAGCCGTCGAGCAATACCGGCACGCGCGCCACCCGGGCCGCGATCACCGCACCGACAATGGCGGCAATTTCCTGGCCGCCAAGGCAGCGCAGCACATGCAACGGGTCCGACATATCCTCCTTGTTAGCGCTGACTCCGGCGCTGACCGCGGCGATTTTGGCATCGAGAACCGCGCCCGCGACGCCGGTGCCGGGCCCGGTCCAATCGGACGCGTCGCCGCCCTGCAAGGCATGACAGATCGCCGCCGCCGCCGTGGTATTGCCGATACCCATTTCGCCCAAGGCCAACAGCTCGATGCCGTCCTCGACCGCCATCATCCCATAGGTAATGGCGCGGGCGCATTCGGCCTCGTCCATCGCCGGGCCTTGGGTGAAGTCTGCGGTCGGCTGGTCCAGCGCCATCTCATAGACCCGCAAATCCGCCTCGGCCATCGCCGCCAGCTGGTTGACCGCGCCGCCGCCACTGACAAAATTTTGCACCATCTGCGCGGTCACGTTGGACGGATAGGCCGAAACGCCCCGCGCCGCGACGCCATGATTGCCGGCGAAAACACAGACCCGCGGATGGTCAACCCGCGGCGGGTAGCGGCCCTGCCACAGGCACATCCAATGGGCGATTTCTTCCAACCGGCCAAGCGATCCAGCGGGTTTGGTCAGCTCGCCCTCGCGCGCCGCCGCCGCCACGCCAGCTTCCAGGTCGGGTCCCGGCAGATCGACCAATAACTGGCGGATATCATCGAAAGTTGCCTCGCCGGGCCCGGTAGGGGAAGTCGATCTATCTGAAGCGTCATTCATCTTCGAACTCGCGGCTGGTCGCGGGCTTTGCCCGTTCCGAAAGGGCCGCCTTTGTCCTATAAGAAAGCCATGAACGCAAATCCTGAGTCACTGGGTCCCGAGCCCGACGCGCCGGATATGGCGACCCAATTCCGGCTCGCCGCCGCCTTCCTCACCAGGCTGCCGGTCGACAACGCCAGCGCCATTGAAGACGGCGACGCGCCACAGGCCGATCTCGCCCGCGCCATGTGGCTGTTCCCGGTAGTCGGCGTGGGCATCGGCGGCGTTGGCGCAATTGCGCTGGCCGTGCTGACCTGGCTCGCCGTACCACCCGCCGTCGCCGCCACCCTGGCGATTGGGGTCGTCATCTGGTTGACCGGCGCGCTCCACGAAGACGGTCTGGCCGATCTGGCCGACGGGTTCGGCGGCGGACAGGCGCGTGAGCAAAAACTCGACATCATGCGCGACAGCCGGTTGGGCACCTATGGGGTGTTGAGCCTGGCCGTGATCACTGTCGCCAAGATCGCCGCCCTGGCCAGCATAGCCGTGGTTGATACGGGTGCGGCCGCCGGCGCGCTGATCGCCGCAGCCGCCTGGAGTCGCGCCATGTTCGCCCCCACCATGCGGTGGCTGCCGCCAGCGCGCGATGACGGGCTGGGCGCTTTGGCCGGTACGCCCAATGAGGGGGAAACCTGGAAGGGTCTCGCCCTCGGCGCCTTGCTGGCAGCGCTGATGCTGATCACCCCGGCCGGTGGCGGCGTATTACTCATTTTGGCAGCCGGCGGCGCCGGCGCTTTCGTTGTCGGCTGGCTGGCGTTACGGCAAATCGACGGCTATACCGGTGACGTTTTGGGAGGCGTACAACAGGCTGCCGAGGCAGCGGTCTTGATCGTTGCCAGCGCCGTCATCATAGGAAACGCAGCATGAGTACACGCACTCGTTGGTGGTGGGTTCGCCACGCGCCGGTCACCTCGACCGACGGCCGCATCTACGGCAACACAGACCCGCCCGCCAATGTCGAAGACCCGCCGACCTATGCGGCCTTGGCGCGTTTTCTGCCCCAGGACGGCACCCTGGTCACCAGCCAATTGCAGCGCACTCATCAAACCGCCAACGCCATCCGCGACGCCGGTTTGGACCTGCCGGAGGCCACCATCGAGGAGGATCTCCAGGAGCAAAATTTCGGCGATTGGCAGGGTCGAAAACGCGAAGACGTCTATGCCGAGCTCGATCCCAAGCATCTGTTTTGGCTGGCTCCGGCCCGCACCAGAGCGCCCGGCGGGGAGAGCTTCGTCGATATGATGGGCCGGGTCTCGGCGGTCATCGAGCGGCTGACGTCAGAGCATTCCGGGCGCGACATTATCTCGGTCGGACATGGCGGGGTCATTCGCGCCGCCATCGGCCATGCTCTAAATCTGGACCCGGAAGTCGCCCTGGCCTGCCAGATCGACAATTGCTCGGTCACCCGGCTCGATCATTTCGGGCCCACCGAGAGCCATCCCGAGGGCGCGTGGGCACTTTTCCACGTTAATCAGCACGCCACGACAGAAAGCATACTGGCGCCCGATCACACCGCCATGCTAGCGTTGCTCCAGCGCTAAAACAGGGAAGTCCGGTGCGGTGAGGGTTCGCCCAGAACAATCGCTCAGAACACTCACCAAGGCCGGCGCTGCCCCCGCAACTGTAACGGCGAGGCCGGGCGTATCACCACTGGCGGTAATCACCGCCGGGAAGGACGCCGCCGATCGACGACCCGAAGCCAGGAGACCTCTTTAGCGCCTAACTTTAACACCGGCCCCTCGGGCGGAGGAAAGACGGTTGGCGATGGAAAATGCGGTCGAGACCACCCAAACAGGCACACTCCCGGCGCTGACGCTGGTGCTTGGCGGTGCGCGCTCGGGCAAGAGCCGGCACGCCGAGACCCTGGTGCTCGGCCATGCCGAAGCCATCGGCCAGCAACCGGTCTATATCGCCACCGCAGAAGCGCGCGACGGCGAAATGGCCGAACGCATCGCCGAACATCGCGCGCGCCGCGGCGACACCTGGCGTACCGAAGAAGCGCCCCAGGCGCTCAGCGACGCCCTCGCCGGCTGTGCAATTTCCGACCAGCCGATTCTGATCGACTGCCTGACCCTGTGGCTAACCAACATCATGCTGGCCGAGTTGGACATCGCCGCCGAGACCGCCAGCCTGCTTGACAGCCTGGGCCGCGCAACCGGACCGGTCGTCTGCGTCGCCAACGAAGTCGGCCTCGGCATCGTGCCCGATAACGCGCTGGGCCGGGCCTTTCGCGACCAGGCGGGCCACCTCAACCAGCAAGTGGCGGCGCGCGCCGACCGGGTCGATTTCATCGCCGCCGGCCTGCCGATCACCCTTAAAACCCTCAGCCAGACCGGATAAAACCCCCATGCAAAAAATTCCCGCCACCGTCATCACCGGCTTTCTCGGCGCCGGCAAGACCAGCCTGATCCGGCACCTGCTCGCGCACGCCAACGGCCGGCGGTTAGCGTTGATCATCAACGAGTTCGGCGATCTCGGCGTCGATGGCGAAATCGTCAATGGTTGCGGCATCGAAGACTGCGACGAGGATGACGTTATCGAGCTCTCCAACGGCTGCATATGCTGCACCGTGGCCGACGATTTCGTACCCACCATCACGGCCTTGCTCGACCGGGCCGACCCGCCCGACCATATCGTCATCGAAACATCCGGGCTGGCGCTACCCAAACCACTAGTCAAAGCGTTCGCTTGGCCGGAAGTGAAGGCGCGCACGACGGTCGACGGGGTGGTCACGGTGGTAGATGCGGCCGCTGTTGTGGCGGGACGTTTCGCCGATGACCCGGACGCGGTGGCGGCGGCACGCGCCGCCGATCCCTCGCTCGATCACGACAACCCGCTGGAAGAATTGTTCACCGATCAAATCGCTTGCGCCGACCTCATCATCATCAACAAAGCCGACCTGCTGAACGGCCCAGGGGATGGGGTCGCCAGCATCGACACCGTCCTGGCCGGACACCGCCGCGCCGGGGTGAAAACAGTCAATGCCACCCACGGCCAACTCGATCCAGCCCTGGTGCTCGGGCTCGACGCCGGCGCCGAGGACGATATCGCCGCGCGCCCCAGCGTGCACGACGATGAAGAGGATCACGACCATGACGATTTCGATAGTTTCATCGTCTCACTGGGCCCCATCGACGATCCGGCCCAATTGGAGGCCCGGCTCACCGCCGCGGTAACCGCGCACGACATCTTTCGCATCAAGGGATTTTTGGACATCCCCGATAAGGCGCGACGTCTGGTGGTGCAGGGGGTCGGCACTCGCTTTCAGCGCTATTTCGACCGGGACTGGCGCGACGGGGAAACGCGCAGCAGCGAGCTCGTCGTCATCGGCCGCGCCGGCATGGACCGCGCCGCCATCGCTGCGGAAATTTCTGGATGATGGAATTCAGCCACAGTCGGCCGCGGGCAGCCTCGTACTTCGACAAGCTCGGCATGAGGCTGCTTGTGCAAACTCACCTCATCCTGAGCCTGTCGAAGGATGATGTCGGGAAGGCCGGCTGATGCATCTGCTGGCCGCCACACCGGGTGCTGTCGACGATGGCAGCGAGGCTGTCGATCTCGCCCAGACGCCGGGCGAGATCGTTGTGCTCAGCGCCGCCGATACCGAAATCGCCTGCCTGGCAGCGGCGCAATCGGTGCGTCAGAACGTCGACACCGCCGCTCCAAGCGTCCGCTTGGCGAATTATCTGCGCCTCGGCCACAATCTGTCGGTCGATCTCTATACCGACCAGGTGATCGCCAACGCCAAGCTGGTCATCGTGCGGTTGCTGGGCGGGCGTGGCTACTGGACCTATGGGGTCGACGAAATTGCCGCGGCGTGCGCGGCGGCTGACATTCCCGTTGCCTTTCTACCGGGCGACGAGCAGCCCGACGCCGAACTCACCCAACTCACCACACTCGACGCGCCTTCGGCCCATCGCCTGTGGCAGTATCTGGTGCAGGGCGGTACCGCGAACGCAGAAAGTTTTTTGGCCTTCGCCGCCACGCTCATCGGCCACGACGCTGCGTGGCGCGAACCGGCGCCGCTGCTGCGCGCCGGCCTTTATTGGCCCGGCGCCGCGACCCCGACTCTCGGTGATTTGCAAAGTGATTGGCAGCCCGACGCGCCGGTCGCCGCGATCATCTTCTACCGGGCGCTGCTCCAGGCGGCCAATCTGGCGGTTGTCGACGGGCTGATCGCACACTTGCAAGAGGCCGGCCTTAACCCGCTACCGATCTATGCCAACAGCCTGAAAGACCCGGTCGCCGCGGCGACTTTAGCCCAGTTGCTGGCCGACGCCCCACCCGCCGTTATTCTCAATACCACCGGCTTCGCCTTGACCGCCCCCGGCGGCGATGCCAACCGGGGTCCGTTTGCCGAGACCGACGCCCCGGTGCTGCAAGTGGTCTTCGCTGGCTCTGATGAAGCGGGCTGGCGCGCCGGCACCAACGGTCTGGCGGCGCGCGATATCGCCATGAACGTCGCTCTGCCCGAGGTCGATGGACGGCTGCTGGCGCGAGCAGTCTCGTTCAAGGGCCGCGCGCGTCGCGACCCGGCGACCGAAACTGACGTCACGGTCTACCAGCCGGTGGCCGACCGGCTCGCCTTTACCGCCAAACTGGCCGCCGCTTGGGCCGAGTTGCGCACCACGTCGGCCGACAACCGAAAAGTCGCCCTTGTCCTGGCCAACTATCCCAACCGCGACGGCCGGCTGGGTAACGGTGTCGGCCTCGACACCCCGGCGGCAACGATGACGGTGCTGAATGCGCTGGCCACCGCCGGCTATCGCCTAGCCAATTTGCCGCATGACAGCGCGGCCCTGATGGACGAGATCGCCGCCGGCCCGACCAACGCCGCCATCATTGGCCGCGACGTGCGCGAGACGTTGCCGCTACCCGACTACGAACAGTTCTTCACCAGCCTGCCAGCAATGGTCCGTGAGCAGGTGTACGAACGTTGGGGGCCGCCGGAGGGCGACCCGTACTTCCGCGACGGCGATACCGAGTGCGGCGCCTTCGCCATCCCGGCGCAACGCTACGGCAACATCACCGTCGGCGTGCAGCCGGCGCGCGGTTACAATATCGATCCGGTGGCCAGCTACCACGATCCAGCGTTGGTACCGCCGCACGGCTATTTCGCCTTCTACGCCTGGCTGCGCCAAAGCTTCGGCGCCCACGCCATCGTCCATATGGGCAAGCACGGCAATCTGGAATGGCTGCCCGGCAAGGCGGTGGCGCTGAGCGCCGACTGTTTCCCCGAGGCCGCCTTGGGGCCGCTGCCCCATATCTATCCGTTTATCGTCAACGACCCGGGCGAGGGCACCCAAGCCAAGCGCCGCGCGTCCGCCGTCATCATCGACCATCTGACGCCGCCGTTGACCCGCGCGGAGACCTATGGGCCACTGCGCGACCTGGAAGCTCTGGTCGACGAATATTACGAGGCCGCCAATGTAGACCCGCGACGGCTGGCGGTGCTGCGCCGGCAAATCCTCGATTTGGCGCAGGAGTCCGGTCTCGATCGGGATCTTGGATTCGATGGTGATCTGGACAGCGACGACGCGCTGATCCGCCTCGATGGTTATTTGTGTGAACTGAAGGAATTGCAGATCCGCGATGGGCTGCATGTGTTCGGTCAATCGCCGGCGGGCGATCAAATGACCGACCTGCTGGCCGCCCTGCTGCGCCTGCCGCGCGGTTCGGGCGAGGGGGACGCCTCGCTATTACGCGCTTTAACCACCGACTTGGAACTGAATTTCGATCCGCTCGATTGCGATTTCGCCGCACAGTGGGGCGGCGTCAAACCGGCAATCCTGCATAACGAAGATACATGGCGTACGGCGGGCGACACGATTGAACGGCTGGAGGAGTTGGCAAGCACGGTGATCGCCGGCACGCAACAGCCCGACCCAACCTGGTCCGCCACTATCGCGGTGCTCGACCAGCTCAATACCACCCTACGCCCCGCCGTGGCGGCGTGCGGCGAGGCTGAACTGGGCGGCCTGCTCACCGGCCTCGACGGGCGCTTCGTCGATCCAGGCCCGTCCGGCGCACCGTCGCGCGGCCGCCCCGACGTGCTACCCACGGGTCGGAATTTTTATTCGGTCGATACCCGCACCGTACCCACCCCGGCGGCCTGGCAGCTCGGCTGGAACTCGGCGCAGTTGCTGGTCGAGACCTACGCCCAAGAGCATGGCGACTGGCCGCGCGCCATGGCGCTGTCGGCCTGGGGCACCAGCAATATGCGCACCGGCGGCGACGATATCGCCCAGGCTCTGGCATTGATCGGCGCGCAACCCACCTGGGACAGCGCGTCACGGCGGGTCACCGGGTTCGAGGTGATGCCGGTCTCGGTGCTCGACCGGCCGCGCGTCGATGTCACCCTACGGGTCTCCGGCTTTTTCCGCGACGCCCTTCCCGGGCTAATCGATCTGTTCGACAGCGCCGTGCAAGCGGTCGCCGCGGAAGACAGTGAAAGCGAGCGCGACAACCCCATCGCCGCACGCATCGCAGCGGAAGCTGCGGCGCTTGTCAGCGACGGTATGACACCGGCGGACGCAAGGCGGCGCGCCGGCTGGCGCATCTTCGGCTCCAAGCCCGGCGCGTATGGCGCGGGGTTGCAAGCTCTGATCGACGAGAAGGGCTGGCACGACCGCGCCGACCTCGCCCGCGCCTATGTGGCCTGGGGCGGCTATGCCTATGGCGCCGGGACTGGTGCCGGTAAGTCGGAGAGTTACGGCGTCGCCGCCCATGGCACGTTTTCGCACCGGTTGGGCGCGGTCGAGGCGGTGGTCCACAACCAGGACAATCGCGAACACGACCTGCTCGACAGCGACGATTACTACCAGTTCGAAGGTGGGCTGGCGGCGGCGGTCGCCCAGGAGGCCGGCCATGCGCCGACGGTCTATCACAACGACCATTCGCGCCCCTTCGCGCCCAAGATACGCACCCTCGAAGCGGAGATCGCGCGGGTGGTGCGCGCCCGGGTGATCAATCCCAAATGGATCGCTGGCGTCATGCGCCATGGCTATAAGGGCGCCTTCGAGATGGCGGCGACGGTGGATTATCTATTCGCCTTCGCGGCGACCGCCGGCGCCGTGCGCGACGACCAGTTCGACCGGGTCTACGCCGCCTATCTGGGCGACGATGCGGTACGGGCGTTCCTGGAAGACAATAACCCCGCCGCGCTGAAAGAAATGGCCGAGCGGCTCATTGAGGCCATCGATCGGGGTTTGTGGCGGGCGCGCTCGAACTCAGCCTATGCAAGACTTTCCGAACTTGCCGGCCAGCCATTGGAGCAAACCGCATGACGACCCAAGACGACGACGCCCGCTGGGCGGAGAAAAAGCGCAAACAGAAAGCCGCGCGGGACAAGATGCTCGCCCGCAAGACCAAGGAAAAAGGTCTACTGATGGTCCATACCGGCAAAGGCAAGGGCAAGACCACGGCGGCCATGGGGCTGGTCATGCGCGCGCTGGGCCACGGCAAGCAGGTCGGTATCGTCCAGTTCGTCAAAGGCAAATGGGAGACCGGTGAGCGGGTGGTGTTAGAGAAATTCGCCGACCAGATCACCATTGCCGTGATGGGCGAGGGGTTTTCCTGGGACAGCCAGGACCGCCAGCGCGACATCGCCGCTGCTCAAGCCGCCTGGACGACGGCCATGGAGATGATAACCGATCCCGCCTACGATCTCATCCTGCTCGACGAACTCAACATCGTGCTGCGCTACGACCATCTGCCCATCGCCGACGTCGTCGCCGGCCTGACCGCGCGGCGGCCCGATCTGCACATCATCGTCACCGGGCGCAACGCCAAGGCCGAACTCATCGAGGCCGCCGACATGGTGACCGACATGACCATGGTCAAACACCATTTCCGCGACGACGTAAAAGCCCAAGTGGGTATTGAGTTTTGAAAGATGCGAGTACGCCCATCAACCAAACAAGACATCCTCATGCTGAGCTTGTCGAAGCATGGGGGCCACCACACCTCGATCCTTCGACAGGCTCAGGATGAGGTGTTGTCGATAGTGGCATAAATCATGACTGCCGCGCTGATGTTCCAGGGGACCGGGTCGGATGTGGGCAAGTCGCTCATGGTCGCCGGGCTGGCGCGCGCCTATGCCCGCCGTGGCCTGGCGGTGCGGCCGTTCAAGCCGCAGAACATGTCGAATAATGCCGCGCCCGCTACCGGGTGCGATGGGGCGATCGGCGAGATCGGCCGCGCTCAAGCCCTACAGGCCCGCGCTTGCGGCGTCGCCCCCGCCATCGACATGAACCCGGTGCTGTTGAAGCCCCAGTCGGAGGTCGGTGCGCAGATCGTCGTCCATGGCCGGGTCACCGGAAACGCCGACGCGCGGGCCTATCATGATTTGAAACCGCAGCTCTTGCCGGCAGTGTTGGAAAGTTTCGAACGCCTGCGCAGCACAGCCGACCTGGTGTTGATCGAAGGCGCCGGCAGCCCGGCGGAAACCAATTTGCGCACCGGCGATATCGCCAATATGGGCTTCGCGGAAGCCGCCGACGTTGCCGTGGTCATGGTCGGCGACATCGAACGCGGCGGGGTTATCGCCAGTTTGGTGGGCACCTGGTCGCTGCTCGACACACGCGAGCGGGCGCGCTTGTGCGGCTATCTCGTCAATAAGTTTCGCGGCGACCCATCGCTGTTCAACGACGCCCATAGCGACATTCACGCCCATACCGGCCTGCGATCCTTCGGCGTCGTCCCCTGGTTCGAGGCCGCCCATCGCCTGCCGGCGGAGGATTCGGCTTCCCTGGCTCGCCAATATAACGGTGTGGAACAATCGGCCGGCACAATCCACATCGCCGTACCGCACCTGCCGCGCATCGCCAATTTCGACGATTTTGATCCTCTGCGCGCTGAACCCAACGTTGCGCTGACTTTAGTCGAGCCAGGCCATCCGCTGCCCGGCGATGCCGATCTGATCATCCTGCCGGGTTCGAAATCGACCCTGGCCGACCTCGCCGAATTGCGCCGCCAAGGGTGGGATATCGACATTTTGGCGGCGGTCCGGCGGGGCGCCAATGTGCTGGGTATTTGTGGCGGCTATCAGATGCTGGGCCGGAAAATCGCCGACCCGGACGGGATCGAAGGCCCGGCGGGCAACGCCGAAGGGCTGGGATTGCTTGATGTCGAGACCGTCATCGGCGGCGATAAATCCCTGGCGCCAGTGACCGGCCGCACGGTCGAAGGCAATATCGAGCTTTCCGGCTATGAAATGCATATGGGCCAAACCACCGGCCCCGACACCGCGCGGCCCGTCCTCACTCTAAGCGACCGCAGCCAATCCCGACCTGACGGCGCGGTCTCGCCCAACGGTAATGTGAGCGGCACCTATGTGCACGGGCTGTTCGCATCCGACCCATTCCGCCACAACTGTTTGTCCGCGCTCCACGGCGATCATCGAAGCACGCTTTCTTATGACGGGATGGTCGAGCAGACGCTTGACGACCTCGCCGACCATTTAGCAGCGTCCCTCGACTTGGATGCCCTGCTCGCGGCGGCAGGTGGCTAAATGCAAAACCTATGCGATGAGATAGGTCACGATCGCCGCGATCACCGCCGCGTTGACCAAACACGCCACGACGAACAGGTAAAGTGCGCGACGGATTTCCGCCACGCCGATGCGCGCACTGAACTCTTCGCCCAGCCACGGCTCGTCAACGGTCTCGCCGGCGTAGCGGCGCGGTCCCGACAGGGCGACCGAGAGAGCGCCGGCCATCGCCGCTTCGGGCCGGCCGGCATTGGGCGAGCGGTGCTTGCCGCCGTCGCGCCACATCACCTTGAGCGCCTGGGACGACAGCCCCTTGGGTACGAACATGGCAGCCGCGACGATGAATGCGCCGGCCAGGCGCGCGGGAACGAAATTCAGGGCATCGTCGAGGCGGGCCGTCGCCATACCGAAGGCCGCGTGCCGCTCGGTGCGATAGCCGATCATCGAGTCCATGGTGTTGATCGTCTTGTAGGCGAACAAGCCGGGCAGGCCGAGCAGCAGATACCAAAAGGCCGGCGCCACCACCGCGTCGCTAAAACTTTCCGCCAGGCTTTCGATCGCCGCCCGGGCGACGCCATGTTCGTCGAGCTGCTCGGGGTCGCGGCCGACGATCTGCGCCACCGCCGCGCGGCCGCCGGCAAGCCCGTCGGATTCGAGCGCTCGCCCGACGGCACGCACATGATCGAACAGGCTGCGCTGGGCGATCAGCAGAACCACAAGCAGCAGTTCGAGCCCCCAGCCGAAGGGGATCGAGCGGCTGAGCTTCGCCAGCGCCCAACCAAGCACGGCCATGGTTGCAGCGAAACCGACCGCGACAACCGCGCCGCGAACGGCGCGCGCCGCCGCGGCTCGGCGTTCGCGATTGAGCCGTTTATCGAGCCAGCCGGTCACCGCGCCAATCATCGCCACCGGATGGGGGAGAATACGGAACAACGGCCCGAACTCGCCGACGATGGCGTCGATCAACAGGGCGGCCAACAGAACCAGGGGCGGCAGCAATCCGCTGGCGCCATATTCGGCAATAAGCATCGCCGGTATCCTGCGGCCCGCCACCGCGCCGGGTCAATCGAGTCGGCGCCTTGGCGGTGGGGGGTGAGCATGGTCTATTGCCGGCAACGGGAGAGTAGAGGGTTATGAGCGAAGATTTTGGCATCATGGTGTGTGGCCATGGCAGCCGCGATGAGAATGCGGTGCGCGAGTTCGCCACCGTCGCCGCGGCCATGTGCGCGCGCTTTCCCGAGCGCGACGTCGAATATGGCTTCCTGGAGTTCGCTCAGCCGATCATCCGCGAAGGCCTCGACAAACTGGCGGAGCGCGGCGTCACCAAAGTTCTAGCCGTGCCCGGCATGCTGTTCGCCGCCGGCCATGCCAAGAATGACATTCCCTCGGTGCTCAACACCTATATGGCGCAGAACCCCGGCCTGGAAATTATCTACGGCCGCGAACTTGGCATCGACACGCGCATGATCCGCGCTGCCGGTGAGCGGGTCAGCGCCGCCCTGGCTCAGGCCGATACCGAGCAGGGACCGATCCCCCGCCACGAAACGTTGCTCATGGTGGTCGGGCGCGGCGCGTCGGACCCGGACGCAAATTCGAACGTCGCCAAAGTCTGCCGCATGTTGTGGGAAGGCCTTGGTTTCGGATGGGCCGAGACCGCCTATTCGGGCGTTACTTTTCCATTGGTCAAACCGGCGCTGGAACACGCCACAAAGCTCGGCTACCGGCGCATCGTGGTGTTTCCGTATTTCTTGTTCACCGGCATTCTGGTGCGCCGCATCTACGACCATACGGACGAAATCGCCGCCGCCCATCCCGACATCCAGATCGTCAAGGTGCCCTATCTGAACGACCACCCGCTGGTACTCGACACCTTCGCCGCCCGGGTCGAGGAAATCCTGCACGGCGCCAACGTGATGAATTGCCAAATGTGTAAGTACCGCGAACAGGTGCTGGGCTTCGAAGACGAGGTCGGCCTGGCACAGCTCAGCCACCATCACCATGTCGAAGGCATCGGCACGGGCGACGGTCACCACCATCACGGCGACCATGGCCACGGGGATCACGACCACAGCCATCATCATCCCTATCCCCACGCCGATCACCCGCTGGGGCCAAACAGCCTGCGCGACGACGCCGATTAGGCGGCTCCATGACGGCACAATCTTTCGACTATCTGCGCGACCCCGAATCGATCTATCGGGAATCCTTCGCAGCCGTTGGCAGCGCGGTGAATGTCGAGGCTCTGCCCGAGGTCATCCGTGCGGCGGCGCTGCGCATCGCGCACGCCTGCGGCGACAGTACGGCCATCGAGGATCTGCGCTGGTCCGACGGCGCGGCCCCGGCCGGCCGCGCCGCTCTGGCCGCCGGCGCGGCGGTCATTACCGATTCGCGCATGGTCGCCGACGGCATCATCCGCCGCTCTCTGCCGGCCGATAACCCGGTTCTGTGCACGCTGGGATTGGGTAGCGTTCGTGGGTTGGCGGCGCGCGGCGACACCACCCGCTCGGCCGCCGCGGTCGAACTTTGGGTTCCGTGGCTTGAAGGCGCCGTGGTCGTCATCGGCAATGCGCCAACGGCGCTGTTCCGGCTGTTGGAAGGTATCGCGGAGGGCTGGCCGCAACCGGCGCTGATCGTCGGTATGCCGGTGGGCTATGTCGGCGCGGCGGAGGCCAAGCAGGCGCTCATCGAAGCCGACGCCGCACCCTATATCGCGCTGACCGGCCGGCGCGGCGGCAGCGCTGTGGCCGCCGCCACGATCAACGCTTTGGCGATCGAACAGGGTGCGGCCCCATGAGCGCCTGGCTGACCGTGGTTGGCCTGGGCGCCGACGGGCCAGCGGGATTGCCGCCCACCTCCCGCGCCATGATCGACAACGCCGAACTATTGGTCGGCGGCGAACGCCACTTGGCGCTGATCACCAACGGACATTGCGAGACAATTTCTTGGGATTCCCCCCTTGAGAGCACGATGGCGAAAATCGCCGCCAACCGGAGCCGGCGAGTGGTCGTGCTGGCAACCGGCGATCCGATGGCCTATGGCATCGGCAGCACCTTGGCGCGGCATTTCGAGCCCGATGATTTAACAATCGTGCCGGCTCCAAGCGCCTTCAGTCTGGCCGCCGCGCGGTTGGCCTGGCCGCTCGATACATGCGTCTGTCTGACCCTGCACGGCAGGCCGTTGGAATTGTTAGCCTATCATGCCCAACCGGGCGCGCGCCTGCTGATCCTCAGCCATGATGGATCGACCCCGGCCAAGCTCGCGGCGCGGCTGACCGAGTTGGGTTACGGGTCCAGTGCGATTTCAGTCCTAGAGAATATGGGTGCCGCCGACGAAGCTCGCCACGACGGCACCGCCCAGGCATGGGCTGCAACCGCCATCGCCGATTTGAACACTATTGCTGTCGACTGCGTCGCTGGTCCGGACGCTCTGGTCTATCCCCACACGCCGGGATTACCCGACGAGGCCTTTTTGCACGATGGCCAACTGACCAAGCGGGTGGTCCGCGCCGCCACTTTGGCTGCCTTGGCACCCTTGCCGGGCCAGCATTTATGGGATCTCGGCGCCGGCAGCGGCGCCATCGCCATCGAGTGGTTGCGCGCCGCCCAAAACGCCCAGGGTCGCGGCGCTTCGGCGGTCGCGGTCGAGCGCGACCCGGCGCGCAGCGCCCGCATTGCCGAAAATGCTAGCCGACTGGGCACGCCGTTTTTGGAAATCGTCACTGCCGAAATCGCAGCCACCCTACCTGACATGATGCCGCCCGATGCGGTGTTTTTAGGGGGCGGGCTGACGACCGACGGCGTGGTTGAGTACGCCTGGCAGGTTCTCAAACCGGGCGGTCGCCTGGTGGCGAACGCAGTGACTTTGGAAGGCGAACAGATTCTCGCCGACGCCCACACCCTTTTCGGCGGCGATTTATCGCGCATCACCGTCAGCAATGCAGAACCGGTCGGAGAGCGCACGGGATGGCGCCCAGCCATGCCGGTCACCCAGTGGGCGGTGCATAAAACATGAGCGGCACCGTCTATGGCATCGGGGTGGGTCCCGGCGACCCGGAACTGATGACCCTGAAGGGCGCGCGGTTGCTTAGCGCCTGCCCGGTCATCGCCTACCCGGCGCCGGAGACCGGCGACAGTCTGGCCCGGCGGATCGCCGCGCCGCATATGCCCGGCGACGCCACTGAGATCATCATTCGCACGCCCATGTCGAGCGACCGGTTTCCCGCCGAAGAGGTTTATGACCGGGCCGCCGAGGAGATCGGCGAACATCTCGCCGCCGGCCGCGACGTCGCCGTGCTGTGCGAGGGCGATCCGTTTTTTTATGGCTCGTTCATGTATTTGTTCGCGCGCCTGGCCGAACACTGGCCGGTCGATGTGGTCCCCGGCGTATCGTCGCTGATGGCCTGCGCGGCGACCCTGAGTGCGCCCCTAGCCGCCCGCAACGATGTGCTGACCGTTCTGCCCGCGCCCTTGGACGACGTTATACTGGCGGATCGGTTGGCGGACTGCGACGCCGCCGCGATCATCAAGGTCGGCCGGCATTTTGGCCGGGTGCGAACTCTTTTGAACGAACTCGGACTCGCCGAGACCGCTCGCTACATTGAGCGCGCAACTATGAGCGAGCAGCGGGTCGTCGCCTTGGACGAAGTAGACAGCGATAGCGTGCCCTATTTCTCCATGGTCTTGGTGCACACCCGCGGGGCGGCCTGGTCATGAGCACCTCGTCTCTGCCGGCAAGCATCGCACTGGTTGCCTTGACCGCCGACGGGGCCATACTCGCGCGCCGTCTGGCGGCCGACTTACCGGGGACGCAGGTACACAGCTTGGTTGGGCGCGTCGCTGAAGCGGATATATTTTTCGACAACACCGGCCGCCACCTGGCCGGACTTTTCGCGACAGGAACCGCAATTGTCGGTGTCTGCGCCAGCGGTATCTTGATCCGTAGTTTGGCGCCCTATCTGTCCGACAAACGCGACGAGCCGCCGGTCGTGGCCCTCGCTGCCGATGGTTCTGTCGCCGTGCCTTTGTTGGGGGGCCACAACGGCGCCAACGCGTTGGCCCGCCATCTCGCCGCCACGCTCGGCGGCGCGGCGGCGATCACCACCGCTAGCGACCTCACCGGAGGCCACGCGGTGGACGATCCGCCCGCCGGCTGGACGGTGGTGAACCCAGAAATGGTGAAACGGGTCGCCGCGGCGTCGCTGGCCGGCGATCCGATCATCCTCCATCGCGACGCCGGCGACCCGTCATGGCTAATCGACGGCGGCCTGGTCTTTGCCGACACCGGCGCGCTCGCCGTGCGCATCTCCGACCGGACGACGCCACCCCAAGGCGACGAGTTAATATTGAACCCGCCGAGCCTGGCACTCGGCGTGGGTTGCGAGCGCGATACCGAACCTGAGGCGCTGATCAACCTTGTCGATCAAACTTTAGCGGACGCGGGGTTGGCGCGGGAATCGGTCGCGGTGGTGGTCTCGCTCGATGTGAAGATGGACGAACCGGCAGTCCACGCGGTCGCGGCGCATTTGGGGGCACCATTACGGTTTTTCGACGCCGCCATCCTGGAGGCTGAAACGCCGCGTTTGGCAACCCCGTCAGATCTAGTGTTTCGCGCCGTCGGCTGCCATGGGGTCGCGGAAGGCGCGGCGCTCGCCGCGACCGGGACCGACGGGATCTTGGTGGTCCCCAAGGTCCGGGGAAAACAGGCCACCTGCGCTATCGCGCGAGCGCCATCAATCGATCTCCTGACCGTCGGTACACCGCGCGGCCGCCTGTCGATCGTCGGCACCGGCCCCGGCGCGGCAAACTACCGGTTGCCGGCCGCTGATCATGCCATTGCCGCCGCCGATCACATCGTCGGTTATGGGCCCTATATCGACCTGCTCGGCGACGCGGCGGTCGGCAAACAGCGCCACGAATTCGCGCTGGGCGAAGAAGAGGTGCGGTGCCGCACCGCCCTCGATCTCGCGGCAGCCGGCGGACAGGTGGTGTTGGTATCAAGCGGCGATCCGGGCATCTACGCCATGGCGACGCTGGTTTTCGAGCTCCTGGACCAGGCAGATAACAGCGCCTGGAACCGAGTGGCGCTAGATGTGGTGCCCGGCGTCTCGGCGATGCAACTGGCCGCGGCGCGAGCCGGCGCACCGTTGGGCCACGACTTCTGCGCCATATCCCTGTCCGACCTGCTGACCCCCTGGGCGACCATCGAAAATCGGCTGCGGGCCGCCGCCGCCGCTGATTTCGTCGTCGCCCTCTATAATCCGGTCAGCCGGAAGCGCCGCCATCAAATGGCAACCGCCCGCGATATTCTGCGCGCCCACCGGCCGGCCGATACGCCGGTGATTATCGCCCGCAATCTGGCGCGCGACGGCGAGAGCGTGCGGGTTCTGCCGTTGGCCGAGCTGGCGGTCGACGAGATCGACATGTTGAGCGTGGTGATCGTCGGCAACACCGCCAGCCGGGCGGTGCACCGAGGCGGTCGCGATTGGGCCTACACGCCGCGGGGTTATGCCGCCGCTACCGAAAAAGAAACCGCGATGGGATCGCGATGAGCCCAACGCTGTCAAACCTGATCGGCCTGGATCGTCCCCTCGGCGGCGCCATTGAGCGCGGCCGGGACAATAACTTCGACCTGCTGCGGCTCACGGCGGCCCTGTCGGTTTTGTTCGGCCATAGTTTCGTTCTGACCGCCGGGCAAACCAGCCTGGAAACAGTCGATCCCATCAGTCGTTTCCTGATCCCCAATGCCGGCTTCAACGAAGCCATCCACGATCTCGCGGTGGACATTTTCTTCGTCATTAGCGGTTTTCTGGTGGCGCGCTCGTTCCTCACCCAAAAGACCCTCATCGGGTTCGTCGAAGCTAGGGTGTTGCGGGTTTTTCCGGCCGCGATTTTATGCGCCGTGCTCACCGTCGTCGCGCTGTTCGCGTTGAGTACGGTCCCCGCCGCCAGCTATTTCACCAACGCCGAGACCTGGCAGTTTCTAATCAACAATTCCACTTTGTGGCGGGTCGAGTACGATTTGCCCGGCGTGTTTGCCACCAACGCCCATGCCGGCGCAGTGAACGGCTCGCTGTGGACCTTACCCATCGAGCTGCGGGCCTATGTTTTCCTGACGGTGCTCGGCGTCTTGCGGCTGCTGCGGTTCCGTCACGCCGCCAATTTGGTACTGGCCGTCCTGGTCGTTCTATTCCTGGTGCCCGAATGGTCGTCCATCGTCACCCGCAACGAGGACAAATGGCGACTGTTTCTGTTTTTCTTCACCGGTGCGGGGTTCTACATCAACCGGAAATACATCCCCCTCGGCATCCTGCCGCCGGTGGTCCTGCTCGCACTCTATACGGGGACCAGCGCGTTTCCCAAGCTGCACGCGCTAATCTTCGTTCTTCTGGTCAGCTACATAACCTTGGCCCTGGCGCTCGCGCGTTATTTCCCCAGCATCGATCCAGGCAAGATGGGCGATGTTTCCTACGGCGTTTATCTCTACGCGTTCCCGGTTCAACAGGCGCTCATCCAGCTGCTACCGTCGACCCTCAACGGTTGGTGGTTGGCGGTTTGGGCGAGCCTCGTTACGGTGTTCCTCGCCGCTCTGTCCTGGTTCCTGGTCGAAAAACGGGCGCTGACCAAGAAAGGCTACGCGGCAAGTGCGTTAATGAGGTATCGCGGATGACGGTCTATTTCATTGGCGCCGGACCGGGAGCCGCCGACCTGATTACCGTACGCGGCCAGCGGCTGATCGAGCGCTGCCCGATGTGCCTCTATGCCGGCTCGTTGGTGCCGGCGGAAATCGTCGCGGCCGCGCCATCGGACGCCACGGTTCTCGATACCGCGCCAATGACCCTGGATCAGATCATCGCCCATATGGTCGACGCCGATGCAAACAAGGAAGACGTGGCGCGGGTGCATTCCGGCGACCCTTCGATCTATGGCGCAATTGGCGAACAGATGCGCCAATTGGTGGCGCACGACATCGCATATGAGGTGGTGCCCGGCGTGCCGGCCTTCGCCGCCGCCGCCGCCGCGCTTGGCCGCGAACTGACCCTGCCCGATGTCAGCCAAACCGTAATCCTCACCCGCACCGCGGTGCGCGCATCCGACATGCCGCCGGGCGAAGAACTGGCCATCCTGGCACAAAGCCATGCCACCCTGGCGATCCACCTCTCGATCAACAATCTTGTCCCGGTGTTGCGCGAGCTGACACCCTATTATGGGCCCGACTGTCCCACTGTCATCGCCTACCGAGTGAGCTGGCCCGACCAGCAAATCGTGCAAGGCACTCTGGCGACTATTCGCGACAAGGTGAAACCTTTGGGTATTACGCGGACCGCGCTGATTTTGGTCGGCCGGGCGCTCGCTGCCGATCTAGACACCGCTGACGCGTTCGCCAACAGCCAGCTCTATAGCCCCGGCCACCACCATGTGCTGCGACCCCGACAGCCGAAATAAAAATAGCCTCATGCTGAGCTTGTCGAAGCATGAGGCGCTGGTTCGAACGCGTTTAAATTTTTTTCGGCTAGCGCGCGCCTGCCGCCTCAAGGGTTTTTATCAGGGCGCGCGACCGCCCGTTACGCGCCACATCGAGCACCGAACGGCCGGTAAAATCGGTGTGGTTGAAATCGGCACCCCGTTCGATAAGCAAACTCGCAATGTCCGCTTGGCTTTTCTCGGCCGCGTGCATAAGCGGCGTGCGGCCGTCGAGATTTTCCCGGTCAATGACCTTATCGGCCTCAAGCAGCAATTCGACGACCTCGTAATGGCCGTTACCTGCCGCGTAGTACAAGGCGCCATTGCCCAGCTCATCGACGACATCGGTCCGGGTCTGAAACTCCAGCAGCACCTCGATCGCATCGTAGGAGCCTTGGATCGCGCCCCAGATCAGGGCCGTCTTGCCGTCGCTGTCAGTCCGCGTGGTCGATGAGCGGCGGACCATCAACTCGCGCACATCGTCGGGCCGGTTTTCATAGGCCGCGACGATGACCGGGTCATCGCGGAACAGTTCTATCTGCGCCGCCACCGGGCTCGCAAAACCCAGGGCTAATGCCGCAATTGTTAATAATCGTAACCACATAGCCCAAGTGTTCCCGCCCGAAGCCAGCGGGTCAAGACCCCAAACGGACGATAATCCAGTCGATTGCCGCCGGCACGTCATGCACCACTGGGCCCACCGGCGGCGGTGGACGGCGCACCATAACCACGGGCAGCCCCAATAGCCGCGCCGCTTCGAGCTTGGCTGCCGTTGCCGTGCCACCTGACGCCTTGCTCACCAACACATCAATTTTGTGGGATTCCATCAATTCCCGCTCCCCCTCCACCGAAAACGGACCGCGGCCGGTGATGGCCTGAAAATCGGAAAACGGCGCAAGATCAGCGGGCCGATCGATCAGCCGAACCAAAAACCAAATATCCGCCAGAGACGCGAACGGGGCCAATTCCTGTATGCCCACGGTCAGAAACGCGCGCCGGCCGAACTGCGTTAAATTCTCCGCCGCCGCTTCGACGCTATCGAAGTAGGTCCAATTGTCGCCGGGTGTGACCTTCCAGGGCGCGCGCGACAATGCCAGGCGCGGTACGCTAGCGGTCTCACAGGCAGTCACCGCATTCGCCGAAATCTGGGTCGCGAACGGGTGGGTGGCATCGATCACAATGGCGACCCGCTGATCCTTTAGATAATCCGCTAGAGCCTCCGCGCCGCCAAAGCCGCCGCTGCGCACTTGCCCAGGTAGCGCGCCCGGCGCGCGCGTTCGCCCCGCCAATGAAGTCGTCAGCGCCAACCGGTCGGAAAAGCCATCCGCCAGGGAGCGCGCCAAAGTGGCCGCCTCCGTGGTTCCGCCCAGGATCAGAATATGGGGTTTACTAAAATCCGGCACGGCCGAGGATCGTTCCATCGCGTTCGACCACCACCACCTCGACATCGGTCGCGCCAGCCAATGTGGCCCGCGCGGTTTCGCGTGCCCCCGCCGCCACCGCATCGGCCAGAGGTTCCGCGATTCCATTTTCGCGGGCCAACGCCAGCACCGCTCCAGCGCTCGAGGCCGCACGAGCAGCGATAATGGTCTTCGTATCGGCCCCCAGCGCCGACAGCCGGTCGGCAAGGCGTCCAACATCAATCGTCGATTGGTCTGAATGCAAATCGAGATGACCCTCGGCGAGTTTCGACAGTTTGCCGAACCCACCCGCCAGGGTCAGGCGCGCAACGGGATGGTCGCGCAAATATTTCAGCAAGCCGCCGGCGAAATCGCCCATATCGATCAGCGCTTGTTCGGAAAGTCCGCAGAGGTCGCGGACCGCGCGCTCCGAAGTGCGCCCCGTCGCCGCCGCGATGTGGCCCAGCCCCGTCGCCCGGGCGACATCCACCCCACGATGGATCGAATGGATCCATGACGCGCAGGAATAGGGGATCACCACGCCGGTGGTGCCCAAAACGCTCAATCCGCCGACGATGCCCAACCGCGCATTGCTGGTGCGCGCCGCCAGCTCGACCCCGTCGGGGATCGACACAGTGATAGTGATGTCGGGAACGGCGCCATATTCCGCCGCGACGTCGCCAACCGCGGCCGCCATCATCTCGCGCGGTTTGGGATTGATCGCCGGCTCGCCAACCGGCACCGGCAATCCCGGCAAGGTAACCGTGCCGACACCGTCACCGGCGGCAAACAACACCCCGGCACCCGTGGGGGCAGGGGTCACCGTCGCCTTAATCAACGCGCCGTGTGTCACATCGGGATCGTCGCCGGCATCCTTGATCACCCCTGCCATCGCCGCTGCGTCATCGAGGGATTTTTCGGCGAGCACAAACGCAGCGCGTTGACCGCGGGGCAGGCGGATTACTACCGGGTCAGGGAACTCGCCGGTCAATAGCGCTTCATAAGCCGCACGCGCCGCCGCCGTAGCACAAGCGCCGGTAGTCCAGCCTCGGCGCAGGTCACCGCTCGGTTTACGTTCGGGAGCTTCCGGCGCTATGTCGGGTAAATCGGCCATGGTGGATAGTTTAGCGCGCGCGCCGGTTGTCCGGCCAGCAGCAGGGCGCTAGCTTCTGACCATGGAACTCCCCGCGATCTCCTTGCCCGAATTCGTCCCCGGTTGGGTGTGGCTGGTCGGCGCCGGCCCCGGCGACCCGGCGCTGCTGACTCTGGCCGCAATGCACGCGCTGCGGGCCGCCGATGTGGTGGTCTACGACGCGCTGGTCGATCCGCGCATTCTCGCCCTGGCGAACCCGGACGCGGAGCAGATTTACGCCGGTAAGCGCGGCGGGCGGCCATCGCCCAAGCAGCCTGATATCTCGGCCCGGCTGGTGCAATTGGCCCGCGCCGGCCACCGGGTCCTACGGCTTAAGGGCGGCGATCCCTTCGTCTTCGGGCGCGGCGGCGAAGAAGCGCTGGCCCTAGTCGCCGCCGGCATTCCCTTTCGCGTGGTCCCCGGCATCACGGCGGCGACCGGCGGCTTGGCCTATGCCGGCATTCCGGTCACTCACCGCGACGTCAACACCGCCGTCACCTTCGTCACCGGCCATAATGTCAAAGGTGACGTGCCCGATGATTTGGACTGGACGGCCCTGGCCCGTGGCGCGCCGGTTTTAGTGTTCTATATGGCGCTGAAACATCTCGACGAGATTGCCGCACGGTTAATTGGCGGCGGCCGCGACGCCAACGAACCGGCAGCGATCGTCACTTCAGCGACCACCGGCGAACAGCAAGTGATCGAAACCACCCTCGGCGCCGCACCCAGCCGCGCCCACGAAGTCACGCCGCCGGCGCTGTTCGTGGTCGGCGAGGTGGTGCGTCTGCGCGCAGGCCTCGATTGGTTCGGCGCCCTGTCGGGCCGGGTCCTCGACGCCGACCCACTCGACCTGCACACCGACCGCGATGCCGGCTAGCCCCGGCCTAATTATCGCCGCCCCGGCGTCGGGCAGCGGCAAAACCGTGGTGACCCTGGCCCTGCTGCGGGCCTTGGGTAACGCTGGGATCAATGTGGCGTCGGCCAAGGCCGGGCCCGATTACATCGACCCGGCATTTCATCGCGCCGCAACCGGCCGCGCCTGCGTCAATCTCGATCCCTGGGCGATGCGTCCCGCCACTCTGGCCCGCTTGGTTCAAACCCAGTCGAACAGTGCCGATTTGATCCTGACCGAAGGGGTGATGGGCCTGTTCGACGGCATCAATCTGCCCGACCAGCCCGACGCCGGCTCAACGGCAGACCTGGCCGCGTTGACCGGATGGCCGGTGATCCTGGTGGTCGATGCCGGCCGCCAAGCCGCTAGCGTCGGCGCCCTGGTCGCGGGGTTCGCTCACCATCGCGATGACGTGGCGGTCGCCGGGGTGATTTTTAACCGAGTGGCGAGTGACGCACACGCGGCAGTTCTGAAGGCTGCCGTAGCGCGTGCAACACCGGATATCGCCATTTTAGGCTCCGTGCCGCGCGACCCCGCACTTGCTTTGCCTGAGCGCCATTTGGGGCTGGTGCCGGCGGGCGAGCATGAAGCGCTCGAACCCTTCTTGGAGAACGCGGCATGCATCGTCGCCGAAAACATCGATCTCGCCATCCTGCAACGGCTCGCTCGCTCCGCCCGACTCGTTGACACGATCAACGATGCTTCACCTCAAATCCCCCCTTTAGGCCAGCGCATTGCCGTCGCCCAGGACGAAGCATTCGGCTTCGCCTATGCGTCCGTTATGGAAGGGTGGCGCCAGGCGGGTGCCGAAATCGCGCCCTTCTCGCCGCTTGCCGATCAGGCGCCGCCCGGCGACGCGGATGCTGTCTACCTGCCCGGCGGCTACCCCGAGCTCCATGCCGGTGAGCTGGCTGCCGCGACAACGTTCCTCGAGGGTCTGCGCGACGCCGCGGCGCGGGGTGCGGCCGTCTTTGGTGAATGCGGCGGCTATATGGTCTTGGGCGGCAGCCTGACCGACGCCGGCGGGGTAAGCCACACCATGGCCGGCTTGCTGCCGGTCGAAACCAGCTTTGCCGAGCGGCGCTTGCATCTCGGCTACCGGGTGGCGACGTTGGCCAGCGATGGACCTCTCGGTGTAGCCGGATGCGCTCTCAGAGGCCACGAATTCCACTACGCGACACTCGTGCGCGAAGGGGCCGGAACCCCGCTGTTCGAGGGTGAAAACGCCGCCGGCGCGGCCCTTGGCCCTTGCGGGCGCGTCGATGGCACGGTATCCGGCTCGTTCATACATCTAATCGATCAGGCAAATTGAACCGGCGTTATGACCGAAGAACCCTTCTGGAAGACCAAACCCCTCGCCGACATGGACACCCAAGAATGGGAGTCTCTGTGCGACGGTTGCGGCCAGTGCTGCCTCTACAAGCTGGAGGACGAAGATAACGACGAAATGGCGCTGACCAACGTGTCGTGCCGCTATCTCGATCTCGGCGCGTGCCGCTGCACCGACTACGAAAACCGCAACACCAATGTACCCGACTGCGTTCAGTTGACGCCGGAAAATGCCGGCGCGCTCAACTGGATGCCGCAAACTTGCGCCTATCGCTTGCTCGCCGAAGGCAAGAACCTGTATTGGTGGCACCCGTTGGTCTCCGGCAATCCCAACAGCGTGCACGAAGCCGGAATATCGGTGCGTGGCAAGGCTATCAGCGAGGACCGGGTCGACGATCTCGAAGACCATATCGTCGATTGGTTGAACCAACAAAAGCGCAGCGGCGCACCGCCTTTGAAAGGCGCGCGCTGGCCGCGCAACAAGGCCAAGACTTAAATCAAGATTTGGGCGAGGAGTTCTCAATATGACCGATACATCGCAACCGACCGGCGTTTACGCCGCCGCGCTGACGCCGATGACCGCCGATTTGGCGGTCGATCTCGAGCGGGTTGTCGCCCATAACCGCTGGCTGCTGGCCAATGGCTGCGACGGGGTGGCGCCCTTGGGCACCACCGGCGAGGCCAATTCGCTGTCGCTCGACGAACGCCTGGCGATCCTCGATGTCCTGGCCGATGCCGGCATTACCGGCACTCAAATGATCGCCGGGGTGGGCTGCTGCGCCTTTCCCGACACCGTCGCGCTGACCAAGCGGGCGCTGGCCAACGGCGCCGGCGGCGTATTGATGCTGCCGCCTTTCTATTACAAGGCCCCGAGCGAGGATGGGCTGTTCGCCGCCTATGCCAATATCATCGATCAAGTCGGCGATCCGGCTCTGCAGATCTACCTCTACAACTTCCCCCAGCAGGTCGGGTTCGAGCTGCCCCTGTCGCTCATCGCACAGCTCCACGAGGCGTATCCCAATACCGTCGTGGGCATGAAGGATAGTTCGGGCGATTGGCCGCGCATGGAACAGATTCTCGCTGAACTACCCACTTTCCGCCTGTTCCCGGGCTCCGAAGAATTTCTGGTGCCGGCCTTGCGTTTGGGCGGCGTCGGCTGCATTTCCGCCACGGTCAACGTCAACGCAGCCTATGCCGGGGAGACCTACAAACATTGGCAAGACGCCGATGCCGATGACCGCCAGGCCCATCTCACCCGTCTGCGGCAAGCCTTCGCCGGCATGGCGCCGATCCCGGCGATGAAGGCCTATTTCGGGCAAGTATCGGGCGATTCCGGCTGGGCTAACGTGCGCCCGCCGTTCCAACCCACGACCGCCGCCGAACTGGCATTGGCCAGCGAGCGTCTCGCCGAGGCCGATTTCGCGGTGGCCGCTTAGAGGCGGTAAAACCGTTCGGCGGTGTCGTGGAAGAAGGCGCGCTGCTCGTCGGGCGTGCGCGACGCCAGCGCCGCCCAGCAATTGGCCATCACCTGGTCGAAGCTGGCATTGAGTTTCTCGACCGGGAAGTTGCTGCCGAAAAAGCAGCGATCGGCGCCGAACAAATCCAACAGCGCGGTGTATTGCCGGTCAACCTGTTCCGGCGTCCGCGCCGTACCGATGGGGCTATAGGTATTGGCGCCGGAGCATTTCACGAAGAGATTGTCGAACGGCACCAACACCTCTAGCGCGCGATGCCAAGCGTCGAAGGTGGCGTCGTCGTCACTGGTCAACATGCCGCCATGCATGAGGCAGAAATTCATGCCCGAATTATCGCCGACCAGTTCGGCGAAATAATCGAACTGGTTGGAATAGCCCTGTAACTCCAGGCTCAATCCATATTGCCCCAAAAGGGCGACGCCGCGGCGATATTCCACGCTGAGGCAGAAATCGGGCCGGTCGACGGCCTGGCGGGTCGGATCATCTTCCTGCCAATAGACTACGTCGCGGATGGCGCGGAAATTGGGGTAGGCACAGTGGGCGGCAATCATCGCCTCCACTTCCGGGTCGGAGAGTTTCGCGTGACCCGCAATGCCATGAGGGAAACCGAATTTGTCCGCCACACCTTGCAGCCACTGGGTTTCGCCGACGTGATTGGACGGGTCGTAATGGGCCTGCACATGGACCGATTTGACGACATTATGGTCGCCAAAATCTTCTATCAGATCGTCGATCAGATAGTCCTGGCGCAGCAATTCATAGGAATCACCGAAGATTTTCGGCGACGGCGGCGCCATCAGCCACGGGTAATTGCGGACTTCCCAGAGGTGATGATGGGTATCGATGACAGGTCCGTCGTACATGATCCCTCCTGTTCTTATTATAATTGTTACAGCTATTCTTCGGGCAAAGCCTCGCTTTTCACACGGTCCTGCCGCCGCTTACCCAGATTAACAAGCGTAAGCCCGGCCAATACCAGCACGACCGCCAGCCACACCCAGGCGCTGGGCTCCTCGCCATAGAACCAGGCGCCCCAGCCGAGGCCCATAAGCGTGGTGATATAGCCGACCTGGGCCAGATAAACCGCGCCAGCCAAGGCCACCACGGTGAAATATAAAAAGAATGTCGCGACCGTCACCAACCCATAAGCGATGAGTGCCTGCTCGCCGATATCGAAATCGCGCCAGATCGGATGGAACGAGCCGGTCGCCAAGGACGCAATCAACGCGGTCAGCGCCGCGGCGAACATGGTTCCCATGGCCAGTACCATGGGGTCGGCGCCGCTGGGACGCGCGGTTTCGGCGTATACATTGGTCAACGCCCAGGCAATGGGCGTGGTGAAAGCGAGCAGGGCGAAGGGCAGCATTTCCGGCGACGGCAGGCTACCCTGGGGTATCACCAGGAAGCCGACCCCGATAAGCCCCAGCAAAACCCCGGCGGCACGACGAATATCAAGCACTTCCAGTCGGATCATCACGGCGACCACATAGGTAATCACCGGCGCCGTCACGATGATCACCGACATCAGGCCGGCCGGAATATGGCCGACGACGAAAACCATGTTGGTGTTGGGCAGCGCAATGCCGGCCGCCCCCATGACCACAAAGAAACGCAGATGCTTGACGTCCAAACCGATCTTCACACGGCGTATGCGGCACATGATGAACAGGCCGATACCGGCGATGAGCGTCTGCCAGAAAACAACGCCGGCCGGCGGCAGGCCTTCCAAGGCGAGGAACTTGGTGAAAGCCGGGCTGAGACCCCAAAGGGACCCGAGCACCAAAAGCAGGAAGATCGGTAAAAACGGCGCGGTCGGGCGCGGTGCCGCTTGCGGGCCTGTGGTCATTGTTCGACCGTCCTAGACAAATGCGTTTCAGCGAGCCCGGTCAAGCGCCATCACCTTTGTTCGTCACCGGTTTTGGCTTACCGAGATTAACCAGCGCCACCCCGCCCGCAACCAATAGGGCGGCCAGCCACAGCCAGGCGCTGGGCTTTTCAGCGAAGAACAGAATGCCCCACGCAACGCCGAACAAGGTCGCCAGGTAGCCGACCTGTCCCAAGTACACCGCGCCCGCCATTTTGATGATCGCATAGAAGATCAAAAAGGCGATTGATGTCGCCAGCGCGAAGCCGGCAAGGACCATCTCCGCATGACCGAAATTCTGCCAAGCCGGATAGAAGCTATTGTCGATCAGGCTGCCGACCAGCGCGCCGCTCGCTGCGGCAAACATGGTGCCCATCGCCAGCGCCACATTGTCGGTATTCGGCGGCCGGGCGATATCGGCGAAGACATTGGCGGCGGCGTAACCCAAGGGCGTGATGAAAGCCAACAACGCCAGCGGCAATAAATCACGCGACGGCAAGCTGCCCTCGGGAATAACCAAAACGCCGGCGCCGGCCAGACCAACGACAATGCCAACGGCACGGATCGTCACCAGGGGCTCCATCCGTAGAAATAACGCGATGGTGTAGGTGAGCATGGGTGAGAATAGGATCAATACCGAGACGTAGCCGGCGGATAGCTGCTCGACCGTAAACACCAAGGTGACATAGGACACATCGATCCCGACCACACCCATAAAGGCAAAGTAAATCAGATGCTTGGCGCTGAATTTGAGCGATGTGCGTCGCAGCAGGCATACCCCTAACAACAATATTCCGGCGCCTGATGTCTGCCAAAACACCACCGAGAAGGGCGACACGCCAGCGATCGCCAGCGCTTTCGAAAATGACGGATTGCCGCCCCACAGCGCCCCGAGCACAACCAACAGGAGTAACGGCAGCCAGCGGAGCGCCGGTTTGGCAGCGGTGATATCGGTCATTGATCGCAGTTCCTCGGACGGTGTGACAGGGTGGCATAAGCGCCCGTAATGTGCCAATCAGCATTCACGGGTATTTTTCACACAAGCTCTCCCATCTGGGGCACACCAATCAGTCCATGATCGACGCAGATAGAAACACCGGTCCCGCCGGACTGCTGGAACTTTGCGGCGTCTGCTTGACGCTGGATGGTGTACGCCTGTTCGAGAAATTGGACGTCGCCGTGCCGGCCGGCGACGTGGTGACCATCATGGGTCCCAGCGGTTGCGGCAAGTCTTCGCTTCTGGCCTTCATCTGCGGCACCCTGGCGCCGGTCTTCGCCGCGACCGGCGAGGCGCGCCTCGATGGCGCGACCCTCGACGGCCTGCCGCCCGAACAGCGCCATGTGGGTATTTTGTTCCAAGACGATTTGCTATTTCCTCATATGTCGGTCGGCGAGAACCTGTCCTTCGGACTACCACCCGGGGTCACCGGCCGCGACGAACGCCGCGCGCGGGTCAACGCCGCGCTCGTCGAGGCTGGCTTGGAAGGCATGGCTGAGCGCGATCCCGACACGTTATCCGGGGGCCAGCGCGGCCGGGTCGCGGTCATGCGCACCCTATTGTCCCAGCCGCGTGCGCTGTTGCTCGACGAACCCTTTTCCAAACTTGATGTGGATCTACGCGACCGGTTTCGCAGCTTCGTTTTCGCGCATGCGCGCGATAATCGCATGCCCACCTTATTGGTGACCCACGATCCCAGCGACGCCGAGGCTGCCGCCGGTCCAGTAATCGAGTTGATTTAAGATGGACTCGCTGTTCGACTTGGTACCCTCCGGCGTATGGGGACTCGACCTGGCGGTCGCCGCCGCCGCGGTTTTGGCCGCCGGTCTCATTCGCGGTTTTTCAGGCTTCGGCTCGGCAATGATCAACGCGCCGGTGTTGAGCCTGTTGTGGGGACCGACAATCGGCGTTCCTGTGGCCGCTCTGGTCGAGTTCGTGCCGGCCATACAATTGACCCCGCGGGCGATCCCCCACGCGAACTGGCGAACCGTGTGGCTGATGGGCATTCCGGCCCTGATCCTTATTCCCGCCGGGTCCTTTCTGCTTGTGTCGCTGCCCGATGACGTGGTGCGCCGCGCGGTCGCCGCAGCGGTATTGATTCTAGTCGTCACTCTTTGGTCGGGCTGGCGCTACAAAGGCCAGCGGACGCCGCTCATCAGTACCGGAGTTGGCGCCGTTAGCGGTCTTCTATCGGGCGCCACCGGCATCGGCGGGCCGCCGGTGATCCTCTATTTGATGGCGGGCAACGACCAACCCATCGTGTTGCGGGCCAACATGATCGGTTATTTCACCATCGTGTTGATCGGGATGGCGATAAGTTTTGGTATTATTGGCCTGTTCGGCTCAACGGTCTTGTGGCGCACCGGGTTCATGATGGTGCCCTTCATCGTCGGTATTTTCGTCGGAGCCAAACTGTTTCCCTTCGCCTCTGAGCGCACCTTTCGGAATATCGCCCTGACGGTCCTGGCGGTTTCCGCGACATACGTGATACTCGCTTAACGGCAACCGCGCGCTGGCGATTCATGGGCGGCACGCATGAACTCCCGCCAAATGTCCGCCGGCACGCCGCCCCCCGCCATCGACCGCTGGTTTATTTGGCCCATGGGGCTACTGTCGTCGTTGCCGATCCATACCCCGGTCACCAGCCTGTCTGTATAGCCGATGAACCAGGCGTCGCGAGACCCTTGGCTGGTGCCGGTCTTGCCCGCCGCCGAACGTCCAAACGCGGCAGCGCGTCCGGTCCCCCAATCGACGACGGCACGCAGCAAATGATCCATCGCCGCCACATGTTCTGACGCCACGATCTGGTTATCCGCGCGGCGGCGGTGGCGAAACAGAACATCGTCGCCAGCCCGCACCTCGACGAGGCCAAAGGGGGAGACCGCGGCGCCGCCATTGGCGAACACCGCATAAGCCGCGGTCAGTTCGAGCAAGGTCACTTCGCCAGCGCCGAGGGACACCGACGGATGGCCGGTGAGTTCAGAGGTAATGCCGAGCCGTCGGGCCGCCTGCAATACATTGTCGCGGCCGATATCTTCGGCGACGCGCACCGCCGTGGTGTTGAACGACCGGGCGACCGCCTCGCGCAGGGTGACTTCGCCATGGAAGTCGCCAGAAAAGTTACGCGGCGTCCAACCATCGATGGTGATCGGCGCGTCGAGAACCGGTGTGTCCGGTGTCATCCCGGCTTCAAGGGCCGGAAGGTAGACCATCGGCTTGAAGGCGGAGCCCGGTTGGCGCAATGCCTGAGTGGCCCGATTGAATTGGCTTTTAGCGTAATTGCGACCGCCAACCATGGCGCAAACCTCGCCGCGCGGGGTCATGGCGACCAACGCCACCTGGGCGCCGCCCGTATCGACCTTGCCGATAACCCGCGCCGCAAGGCCCTGCAGGCGCGGCGACAGCGTCGTCTCGACCTGTAAATCGGCGTTGCTGCGACCGGCGATGCCGGCAGCCTGGCCGAGCACCCAATCGGCGAAGTAACGCCGGCTCGCGCCCGAATCTGCGCCGCCGGCGGCCGCCGCTTGCGCATCGGCGCGCCGGAGCTGCGCCAGGGCTCCACGGCGCTTGAGATCGCGCGCCTCGGCATTGGTCACGAACCCGGCCTCGACCATGGCGTTTAAGACAGTGTCGGTGCGTTGGCGCGCCGCCGCGAGATCGTGGGCGGGATTGAGGCGCGACGGCGCGCGCAGCAGGCCAGCCAGGAGGGCGGCCTGATAAACATCGATGTCACGCGCCGATATGCCAAAATAACGCTGCGCAGCGGCTTCAACGCCGTAGGTGCCCGACCCCAGATACACCCGGTTGAGATAGATCGAGAGCAGATCTTCTTTCTCGAAACGCCGCTCCAGCGACAGGGCCAAAATCAGCTCCTTCACCTTGCGCTGGATCGAACGTTCGGGCGTGAGAAACAGGTTCTTCGCCAACTGCTGCGTCAGCGTCGATCCGCCCTGTACAAACCGGCCTTCACGCAAATTGACCAACATGGCGCGCAGTACGCCGCGACCATCGAAGCCGGGATGTTCAAAAAACCGCCGGTCTTCGATGGCGACAACAGCCTGTATGAGATGCGGCGGCAGCTCGCGCGCACCCAAACGGCGCCCATAAAGATCGCCATAAGACGCCAGGCGGCCACCATTGGTGTCGCGCAAAACAACGCCGGGCCGCCGGGTTTGCGCCGCTGTCGGTTCGAGCCCATCGATCGAGGGCAACCCCCAGGCAAACCAGGCAACGAGCACGCCGAGGATGACAGTGCCCCAAATCGTCGCCACCAGGCTCCATTTGAGCAGCAATAGGAGGGGCTTGCGTGATTTTTTAGCGCGCGCGGTTTTCTTGCCGGATGCTCTGGAGGAGCGTTTCGGCTTCGCCTTGCTTTTCGGTTTGCTGGTCGCGCGTTTGGCCATCAGCGCTCGATTACTCGCCGTCAGTGGTCAAAATAGGGCGATTAAACGTCGAGATTGGCGACTTTCAGCGCATTTTCCTGAATGAAATCGCGGCGCGGTTCAACCTCGTCGCCCATCAGGGTCTCGAAAATCGAGCCGGCTTCATCAGCCTGCGCCACCCGTACTTGCAATAGCGAGCGGGCCTCGACATCCAGCGTGGTTTCCCACAATTGCTCGGGGTTCATTTCCCCCAACCCCTTGTAGCGCGAAATCGCCAGCCCCTTGCGGCCGATTTCCAGGATCGCATCGAGCAGAGAAATCGGACCTGTGACCGTATATTCAGCGTCTTTGGCAACCAATTTAGAATGGCGCATATAGTCGTTTTGCAATTCATCGCGCATCGCGTTCAGGCCGCGCGCCTCCGCCGAATTGATAATCCGCTGGTCGATCACCAGACGTTCCGGCACACCGCGCAGCGCGCGCGTGAAGGTCAGGGCGCCGGTTTCATCGATGGCGCCCTGCCAGCCCCGTTCGAGCGGCGGCGCTAGAGCATCGAGGCGGCGGGAAATATATTCAGCCGCGCCCGCCGCATTCTCTGGATTGGCCAGAAGCTCGGGATCGAGCGCACCAGCAATCGCGGCTTGCTCGACGACCGTCGCGTTGGGCAAATGCTGGGTTAGGGGCTTCATCAAGCGGCGCATTGCCTGCGCCGTTTCCAGCATCTTGTGTAAATCCTCCCCGGCGCGCTGATCGCCATCAGCCACCGCCAAGACGACCTCACTGACACCGGACTCGATTAGATGCTGCTCCATCGCATCTTCGTCTTTTAAATAGACCGCCGACTTGCCGCGGGCGACGCGAAACAGCGGCGGTTGCGCGATATACAGATACCCTTGCTCGATCAGTTCCGGCATCTGGCGATAGAAGAACGTCAGCAGCAAGGTGCGAATGTGCGACCCATCGACGTCCGCATCGGTCATGATAATGATCTTGTGGTAGCGCAGTTTCTCGATGTTGAAATCGTCGCGAATGCCGGTGCCCAGCGCGGTGATCAGCGTGCCGATTTCGACCGACGACAGCATCTTGTCGAAGCGCGCGCGCTCGACATTGAGGATTTTGCCTTTCAGCGGCAGGATCGCCTGGTATTTGCGGTCGCGCCCCTGTTTTGCCGACCCGCCAGCGCTATCGCCCTCGACCAGGAACAATTCGGCCTTCTCGGGATCACGCTCCTGACAATCGGCTAGCTTACCCGGCAACGAGGCGATGTCGAGCGCGCCCTTGCGTCGCGTCAACTCCCGCGCCTTACGAGCGGCTTCGCGAGCCGAGGCGGCTTCGATGATCTTATCGATCACCGCGCGCGCCTCGTTCGGATGTTCCTCGAACCACTGACTGAGCTTGTCGCTAACAATCGATTCGACGACCGGGCGAACCTCTGAGGAAACCAACTTATCCTTGGTCTGCGAGGAGAATTTCGGGTCTGGCACCTTGGCCGAGAGCACACAGGTCAGCCCTTCGCGGGCATCGTCTCCGGTGAGTGAAATTTTGGCGCGTTTCGCCTGACCGCTCGACTGGGAATAATTGTTGATAGTGCGGGTCAGCGCCGCGCGGAAGCCGGCCAAATGGGTGCCGCCATCGCGCTGCGGAATGTTGTTGGTAAAGCACAGCACTGTCTCGTGGTAGCTGTCGTTCCACTGCATCGCCACTTCGATGACCACATCGTCACGCTCGGCGATGAGGTGGACGGTGTCGCCGCTAAGCGCGTTCTTGTTGCGGTCGAGATACTCGACATAGGCTTTCAGGCCGCCCTCATAGTGCATCTCGATGCGCTTGGGTTCGACGCCGCGCTTGTCGTTCAAGATCAAAGTGACGCCGGAATTGAGGAACGCCAGCTCGCGCAGGCGATGCTCCAGCGTATCCAGATCGAACTCGACGTTCGAAAAAGTATCCGTCGACGGCAAAAAGGTAATCTCGGTGCCGGTTAGCGGCCCAGTGGGGCCGTCCATCTTGGTGACATCCGGCGCCGGTCCCATCACCTCTAAATCGCCGTTCGCTTCGCCATGGCTGAAGGTCATCTTGTGTTCTTGGCCGTCGCGCCAGATGCGCAGCTCCAACAGGCTGGACAGGGCGTTGACGACCGAGACTCCGACCCCGTGCAGGCCGCCGGAGACCTTGTAGGAGTTTTGGTCGAATTTCCCGCCGGCATGCAACTGCGTCATGATGACCTGCGCCGCCGACACGCCTTCCTCGTCATGAATGTCGGTGGGAATACCACGGCCGTTATCGCTCACCGTCACCGAACCATCGGGGTTGAGCGTCGCTTCGACCGTATCGCAATGGCCAGCCAGCGCTTCGTCGATCGAGTTGTCGACCACCTCATAGACCATATGGTGCAGGCCCGAGCCATCATCGGTGTCACCGATATACATGCCGGGGCGCTTGCGCACGGCATCAAGCCCGCGCAAAACCTTAATCGAATCGGCACCGTAATCCTCTTCGTTGAGGGCGATATCGGTAGCCGCTTCAGGCACTTCTTCAGGGCTTTCTTCCGATTTATCCGTCATCTCACTCAATTCCCCATGGGGATAATATGATTGCGTTGATCTTTGCCGGCCGGACTGACCGTCGCGTCGGCAACCCGTAAAAACTGCGCACCGCCGCGAAAACTTTCAAACAGGCTATCGTCGGTGCCGGTGAGCCAGGCTTGGGCGCCCAAATCGAGAATGCGCGCCGCCAAGGCCGCCCGCCGGCCATCGTCGAGATGGGCCGCGACCTCGTCGAGCAGCAGTATCGGCGCGGCGTTGCGGTCGAGGGTCAGTAGATGGGCATGGGCTAGAACAATGGCTATTAACAGGGCCTTCTGCTCACCCGTCGAGCATTGCGCCGCCGGCATGTTTTTATCGATGTGGCTCACCGCCAATTCGCTGCGGTGGGGTCCATGCTCGGTGCGCCCTGCCGACCCGTCACGTCCGCGCGTTGCCGCCAAGGCGGTGCGCAGCCGGTCTTCCGCGGCCAGCGCCGGCTCTTCGGCTAGCCAGCCATCCACCTCACCGACCAGCGCGATGCCGACACGGGGAAACGGCAAATCGGCGGCTTCGTCACCGGATTTCAACGCCGCATCGAGTTTTGCCACCGCTTCGCGCCGCGCCGCCGCGAGCGCAATGCCGGACGACGCCATGGTTTCTTCCAGCACCGATAACCACGCCGCATCACCGGTGTTATCGCGCAGCAAACGCTGACGGCCGCGCAATGCTTGTTCATAGGACGCCAACCGGTTGGCGTGCTCGGGATCGAAGCCAAAGACCATACGATCGATAAACCGGCGGCGGCCCGATGATCCGTCTTGAAACAAGCGATCCATCTCCGGGGTCAGCCAAACGATGCTCAAATGCTCCGCCAACGCTGCCTGTCCGCGCGCTGGCGCACCGTCAATGCGCACAACGCGCCGGCTGCGTTGGTTGCCCTCCGGGGCGCTCTCAACCCCCGACCCTAGAGCCACCTGCCCGTCCGGCCCGTCGACCCGCGCCGCAACCGCCCAACTGGGCGCGACAGCATTGTCTTGGGCCCGGGCAATATCGGCCAGCGCCGCGCGACGCAAACCGCGCCCCGGCGCCAAAAACGACAAGGCCTCCAACAAGTTGGTTTTGCCGGCGCCATTCGCCCCGGTCAAAACCACCGGGGCCGGCTCGACCTCGAGGCGCAACGACCGGTAATTGCGAAAATCGGTGAGATCGAGACGGCTTATCGCGGCGGTCATGGCATTTGTACGCAGTCCGGCTGCCACCGGCAGAGGGGCGCCCTGCAGGATATCGTCAACGCGTCTGAGAGCCGTGCCGTTCACACGCGCATCGGCATGAGAACGTATAACGCCCGATCGTCGGCGGTATCGCGCACGATCGTCGGCGATGCCGGGTCGGCGAGGATAAACTGGGCCTCATCGCCTTCGATTTGAGACGTGATGTCGAGGAGGTATTTGGAATTAAAGCCGATTTCCAAACCACTATCGGAATAGCCGACCTCAAGCTCCTCTGTCGCGCTGCCGTTCTCGGTGCTGGTCGCCGACAAGGTGAGCGAGCCCGGATTAACAGCGAGCTTAATGGAGCGGCTTTTTTCCGATGAAATCGTCGAAACGCGATCAACCGCGGCGGCAAAAACACCGCTATCGACGACCAAAACCTTATCGTTGTCGGTGGGAATAACACGCTCGTAATCGGGGAATGTGCCGTCGATCAGCTTCGAGGTCAGGACGATGCCATCGAATTCCAGCCGCATCCTGGTATCGCTCAGGGCGACTTCCACCGGGTTGGTGGTCTCGTCGATCAATTTGCGCACTTCAGCGATCGCCTTGCGCGGCGCGATAACGCCCGGCATACCTTCCGCGCCGGCCGGCAACGCGGTCTCAACCCGCGCCAATCGGTGGCCGTCGGTGGCGACCGCCCGCAGAAAATGCTCGCCGTCCGCCTCGACCGCGTGCAGATAGATGCCATTCAAATAATAGCGAGTTTCCTCGGTCGAGATGGCAAATCGCGTCCGGTCGATGACCGCGCGCAATTCGTCGGCCGTTAGCGAAAAGGCGACCGGTAGATCGCCGCCGCTCAACACCGGGAAATCTTCGATGGGCAGGGTGCTCAAACTGAACCGGGACCGGCCGGCTCGCAACAGTAACTGACTGGCCGCGGCGTCGGTTTCCACTTCCACTTGGGCGCCATCGGGCAGTTTGCGCACAATATCGTAGAATGTATGCGCCGGCGCCGTGCTCGCTCCCGCCTGGCTGACATCGGCGTCCACCTTTTCGGTGATCGCCAAATCCATATCGGTGGCGGTCAGCGTCAACGTGCCGTCACTGGCGTCGAGCAACACATTGGCCAGTATCGGTATCGTATTGCGGCGCTCGACAACGCTCTGCACATGCGCCAAAGCTTTTAAAAGGGTAGACCGTTCGATCGTCAGCTTCATGTCAATCTCAAATTTTGCCGGCCGCCGGTCAATAACCGGCTATGGCCGCTTTGGAAGCGGGCGTGTTCGTCAGCGGAGAACAAATGGTCTCCCGTAACGTTGGCCGCGATTTGTCGTTAAAATGCGCTGGCTCGCCCACAGCACCGACGTTATAGCGGACCGTATTGACCCGTTGTGACCGCCGCAAATGGCAGGCCGCAACCACGCAATTTCAAACGGCGATTGACTATAGCAGAATCACAGTGAGTCGACACTGTATTTGGCCCAAATCCGGGCCTGCGGAGCGTCAAATTAGTGTCTTAATTTCAACAAGTTACACCGGCCCTGGCGCAGTATCGTCGACTAAATTTCGAGCATCCGCTTCAACAGCTCGACATCTTCATTAAAACTGTTGTCGGTGGCGCGTAATTCTTCCACTTTTTTGACCGCGTGCATCACTGTCGTATGGTCGCGCCCGCCGAATTTCCGGCCGATTTCAGGTAACGATCGGGCGGTCAATTGTTTCGATAAATACATCGCAACCTGACGCGGCCGGGCGACGGCGCGGGCGCGCCGCGCGGAATGCATATCCGCCAGCCTGATATTGAAATGTTCGGCCACCCGCTTCTGGATCTCTTCAATAGTGACCCGCCGGTCGTTCGCCCGCAGCAGGTCCCGTAAGACCTCTTGCGTGGTCTCCAGGGTGACCGGTCGGCCGACCAAAGTCGATTGGGCCACAATGCGGTTCAAGGCGCCTTCCAACTCACGCACATTCGCCGTGATCTTATGGGCCAGGAACTCGAGCACCTTATCGGGCAGCTGGGCTCCCAACTGCTCGGCCTTGTCCTGCAGGATGCCGAGCCGCAGCTCGTAGTCGGTCGGATGGATATCGGCGACCAAGCCGCAGCCCAGGCGCGAACGCAACCGTTCCTCCATACCGTCCAAATCCGATGGGGACTTATCGGCGGAGACAACGATTTGTCGGTTCTGGTCGACCAAGGCATTGAAGGTATGGAAGAATTCTTCCTGGGTAGAATCCTTGCCGCAAATGAATTGGATATCGTCGATCATCAATACGTCGACCGAGCGGAACTGTTCCTTGAAGTCCATAGTCGTGCGGAAACGCAGCGCGCGAATGAACTGGTACATAAACTTCTCAGCCGACATGTACAACACGCGGCGCGAGGGATCTCGCTCGGTAATGTGCCAGGCGATAGCGTGCATGAGATGGGTCTTGCCAAGCCCCACGCCGCCGAACAGAAACAGCGGATTGAACGGCACCCCGTCGGATTCCGCGACGCGGCGCGCCGCCGCATGGGCCAGCTCATTGGTCCGCCCGACGATGAAGTTCTTGAAAACGAACCGCTTGTCGAGCAAGGCCCGGACATCTTCGGAATCGGGCGCGCTGCCGTTTAACCCCTCGCCAAACCCCATATCGCCGGCGTCCGCGCGCCCGTTGGTCTCGTCGCGTTGGCCGATCGGCGACGGCGGCGGACTACCCGGCGCCTGCACGTTGGTGCGTGTCGGCTCAACGATAATCTCGACCTGGGCAACATTGGTGTTTTCTTCCTGCCAGAACTCGGTGAGCCGGGCGCCATAGTTCTCTTCGATCCAATCGCGCATGAACCGGGTGGGGACAGCGATTCGCAAACGGCTACCCAGCATTTCGCCCAACGTCAGCGGCTTCAACCAACTGTTAAACGCGGCATCGCCAACCTCCGCCCGCAACTGTGCCCGGATCCGCGTCCACTGCTCGACCAACGTCGTGTCGGCATGCCCCCACTGCTCTGTCATCTGACGATATTCTCCGTCGCGTAGTTCAAACGCGCCAAATGTGTAAGGGTCGAATTTCTGAAAAGCGTGTCGCTAGACCTGCTGTTGTGCGCCACCCGCCCATCGCGGCACCGCAATGCAAGACAATGTTGTCCGCAGATCAAATGACTCTCTCCCAAAACCTCGCCCGCGAAAAACCGACAAGTGGACTGATGCCACCTTTAAGTCGGCGTGCCGCCATTTCAAGACACGGCGCTAGATCGGACCAAAACCTCTAAATTTCCCTACGTTCTTTTATTTACGTTTATTTTTGTTTTTCACAGTTTTACTTGCTTAAAGCGCACACTTGCCGCTGACGGACTTGCTTATTCTTTTTAAGCTTCGCCGTCACTAGTCCCCTCAATTAATGGCTCGAGTGTCCAGCCCTTGAATATTATATTATTATTATATTTCTCGGCCGGAAAGTGAGAGCCACCATACATGCGACGATGGCGGCCCGCAACAACTCATGGGCAAATATAGTTAAAAAAATTGCCGGCGCGTGCGTTTCAGCAACACCTTGGGCCATAAAAAAACCGCGCTGCAGCAGCGCGGCTTATCACAAAATCTAAACGCGGTAAGCGGTTACGACATAGCCTTGATACGGGCCGACAACCGCGACAGACGACGATTGACGGTATTGCGTTGAAGCACACCCTTGGTCACGCCACGGTGCAATTCCGGCTGCGCGGAGCGAAATGCGCTCATCGCCTCCTCACGGTTGCCGCCTTCGATCGCCACTTCGACCTTTTTGACGAAGGTGCGGATGCGGCTGATGCGACGCTGATTAATCTCTGTGCGACGAGCGTTGCGCCGAATGCGCTGCTTCGCCGATGCGTGATGGGCCATAATATGACTGCTTCTGGTTACGGTGGGCTGCGGCGCGGCTTATAGCCGGGCACTGATACCCCGTCAAGGCCGTACTGGCCGGTAAAACCGAGCGATTTCTAGCTGTTACTGAAGTTTGGCTGACGCTTCTCGATAAACGCGGCCATGCCCTCGCTTTGGTCGTCGGTGGCGAAGCCCGCGTGGAACAGCCGCCGCTCGAACCGCACCCCCTCGGCCAGGGTCGTTTCGTAGGCCCGATTGACCGATTCTTTCGCCGAGAAGACGACCGGCCGCGACATTCCGGCAATGGTATCGGCGGCTTTTATCGCCTCTTCCATCAGCCCATCGAGCGGCACAACCCGGCTCACCAAGCCGGACCGTTCGGCCTCTTCGGCATCCATCATGCGGCCGGTCAGCACCATCTCCATGGCCTTCGCCTTACCGACGGCGCGCGGCAGCCGTTGGGTGCCGCCGGCGCCGGGGATAATGCCCAAGGTGATTTCAGGCTGGCCGAATTTGGCGTTATCGGCAGCGAGAATGAAATCGCACATCATCGCCAGTTCGCAGCCGCCGCCCAGGGCATAGCCGGCAACCGCGGCTATGACCGGCTTGCGGCACTTTGTAACTCGCTCCCAACCGACGGTGATGAAGTCTTCCATATAGGCGCTAACGAATGTCTTTTCGGCCATCTCCTTAATGTCCGCGCCGGCCGCGAACGCCTTGTCGGACCCGGTCAGCACGATGCAGCCGATATTGTCGTCGGCTTCGAAATCGTCGAGCGCCAGGCCCAGTTCTGATACCAAGGCCGCGCACAATGCGTTCATCGCTTTCGGGCGGTCGAGACGCACGATCCCCACATGGCCCTGGGTTTCGGTTTCAATGTTCTCATAGGCCATAGCCCAGCTCTCCTTACTCGATGTTCCGCCCTCTCGGGCGTTTTAGACGATTGATGACTATTTGGGCGCGATGGAAAACCGCACAACCAATGGAATGGTGCTGTCGACGATGTCGACGCTTAAAATTTCGTCGCCGCGTTGCCAGCGCAAATTGCCGCTCAAGGCCTTCAATGGCTGCCAACCCAATCCCGGCAGGGCAGCCCGATAAAACGCCACCACATCTGCGCGCGCTATCGTACCGCTGGCGATCGCTTCGATGATGCGCCCCTCGGGCTTGTCAAAGCTAACGCCGGCGCCAACCTCTTCGACCAATCCTGTCGGTAACGGCAGATCGGCTACCGCGCTCAGATATTGCGGATCAGCCGCCAACGCTCCGCCGACAAGCAGGCTTGTGAGACCGAGGGCGGCCAGAAATCGTTTTAGCAAGGTGATCAGACGCAACAGCATGGCGGCCCGCTGTTTACTCAACGCTGCCAGCGAGAGCAATAGAAAGTCGATCGACCGCTCTGCACAAGGCGGCGAATGCAGCCTGTCGCTTTTTGCGTCGCGGCGCAACGTGGGCAGGGTTCACTTTCGCGTCCGTAGACGGCGAAGTGATGTTGAAAATAGCCCAATTCACCATCGGCATGGCGAAAGTCGCGCAGGCTGGAGCCGCCGGCGGCAATCGCTTGGCGCAAGACGTCACGGATTGCCTGCACCAGTCGCTCGGCCCGTACCCCCTGAACCGTATGGGCGCTGCGTCGAGGCGACAGATTGGCGTGATAGAGCGCTTCGCAGACATAGATATTGCCCAGACCCGCGACAACCTTCTGGTCGAGCAGGGCTGCCTTAATCGGCGTGCGCCGGCCCTCTAGCCGCGCCGCCAGAACCGGCCCGCTGAATTCATTGCCCAACGGCTCGGGCCCAAGATCTCGCAGCAAGGGGTGGCTGTTAATCTCATCGGCCGCCATTAGGTCCATGGCGCCGAACCGCCGCGTGTCGTTAAAGCGGATTTCCGCCCCGCTATCGGTTTGAAAAATCACATGGTCGTGCTTTTCCAAGGGCGGCCTGTCCGCGCCCGCGGCAAACACCCGCATGCGCCCGCTCATACCAAGATGGATCAGCAGCACCTGGCCGTCGTCCAACGCGACCAGCATATATTTCGCCCGCCGGTCGATCCCGGTCACCGTGCGGCCGGCCAGCCGGGTTGCCATATCGGCTGGCAACGGAAACCGCAGAGCCGGCACCCGCACCTCGACATCCTGCAAAACCTGCCCCTCAAGCGCCACAAGCAAGCCTTGGCGGGTCGTCTCGACTTCGGGCAGTTCGGGCATCGGGTTTCTCGGACACGTTTATAACGCCGCTGCATACCACAATTAGCCCGGATTTTCTTTTGCCGCCGAGGGGCCGTGCCGATATGGTCCGCCCCATGAGCGAGCCTGGCCCCCCCGACGCGCAACCGACGACCCATTTCGGCTATTCCGAAGTGCCGGTGGGCGAGAAGACCGCGCGGGTTCGCGAAGTTTTCGATTCGGTTTCTAGCCGCTACGACCTTATGAATGACCTCATGAGCGGCGGCGTTCATCGCCTCTGGAAATCGAACTTCATCGACCAATTGAACCCGCAGCCCGGCATGGAGATCGTCGATGTCGCCGGCGGCACCGGCGACGTCGCGCAACGCATTCTAACGCGTACAAACGGCCGGGCCCGCGTTACCATCTGCGACATCAACGCCAGCATGTTGATCGCCGGCCGCGACCGCGCCATCGACAAGGGTGGATTGGCTGATGACAGCGCGCCCGATTTGGTGTGCGGCAATGCCGAGGAATTGCCGTTTGCCGACGCCTCGCTCGATGCCTACACAATTGCCTTCGGCCTGCGAAACGTGACCCACATCGACAAGGCGCTGGCCGAGGCGCGCCGGGTGTTGAAACCGGGCGGCCATTTCTTATGTTTGGAATTCAGCCGCGTCGTGGTGCCGTTGCTGGCCCCGCTCTACGACCGATACTCCTTCACCATGTTGCCACAGCTCGGCGCCTTGGTTGCCCGCGACCAGGACTCGTACGTCTACCTGGCTGAAAGTATTCGGAAATTCCCGCCCCAGGAAGAACTGGCGACAATGCTGCGCGATGCGGGTTTCGACCAGGTGAGCTACCGCAACCTGTCCGCCGGAATCGCGGCAGTCCACTCGGCGTGGCGGATTTGAGGACTGTGTAGATGTTTCGCGCCGTCCGAAATCTTCTGCGAATGATCGGCATCGCCCGCACCCTGGCCCGTCACGATGCGCTATTCCCGCTCGACTGGCTGCCGGCCACCGGCGGCCTCATAGTGACGGCGCGGCTGTTGTCGGGGTTCCAGGTCAAACGCAGCGTTCGCGATCTGCGCCCGGGTGTGCGTCTCGCCATTGCCCTGCAGGAACTCGGCCCCAGCTTCATCAAGTTCGGGCAGATGCTGAGCACGCGGCCCGATTTGGCCGGCGAGACCATCGCCGACGATTTATCGACCTTGCAGGATGATTTGCCGCCATTTCCGACCGCCCAAGCCCGGCAGGCGCTGGAAGCCGAGCTCGACGGATCGATCGACGAACTGTTCGAAAGTTTCAATGACGAGCCGGTCGCCGCCGCCTCAATCGCGCAAGTTCATTTCGCGGTGACCCGGCCAACCTCCCACGAAATCGCCACCGCAACTGAGGCCGGCCTTCCGATGGCGGGCCGCGATGTCGCGGTTAAAATTCTGCGCCCGGGTATCGAGAGAGCCTTCGAGCGCGACCTCGACTTGTTCCGCTGGATCGCGGATATGGTCGAGCGCACCCAGCCCCGGTTGCGCCGCCTTAAACCGGTCGCGGTTATCGAGACCTTCGCCCAGGCGGTGCATTGGGAGATGGATCTGCGGATGGAATCCGCCGCGGCGGTGGAACTAGCGGAAAACTTCGCCGACGATCCCAACTATGTGGTGCCAGCGGTCGACTGGCTGCGCACCGGCCGCCGCGTGCTGACCACCGAGCGCATCGACGGCGTTCCGATTCATGACGTCGACGAACTCCGCGCGGCCGGTCACGATCTGGAGGCCGTGGTCCGCCGGGCCTCGGAGAATTTTTTCCGGCAGGTCTTCCGCGACGGCTTTTTTCACGCCGACATGCACCCCGGCAACGCCTTCGTCATGGCCGATGGCGCGCTCGCCGTGGTCGATTTCGGGATCATGGGGCGGATCGACCGGCGCACGCGATATTATCTCGCCGACATGCTGTTGGGGTTTGTCACCGGCGACTATGACCGGGTCGCCGATGTCCATTTCCGCGCCGGCTACGTCCCCGCCGACAAGGACCGGCAAACCTTCAAGCAGGCGGTGCGGGCGGTCGGCGAGCCAATCTTCGACCGCCCGTCGGCCGAAATCTCCATCGCTCGGCTATTGGCGCAATTGTTTCAGGTCACTGAACAATTCGACATGGAGACCCAGCCGCAACTGCTATTGCTGCAAAAGACCATGCTGCTCGCCGAAGGCGTGGGACGCCAGCTCGCGCCCAACGCCAATATGTGGCAACTGGCGCAGCCTTTGATCGAGGACTGGATGCGCCAGCATCGCGGGCCGGAAGCCCAACTGGCGGAGCGCGCCGCCGACGCTTTTCGCGCCGTCGAACGACTGCCCCATGCGGTCAACGAAATCGAACGCGCCGCCCGCGCCGTCGCCGATGGCAAGCTCCCTATAAACCTCGCCAGCAAGGGCACTGGGAGGGCGCAATGGTCCCTGTGGCTGGCGATCGCCGCACTGGGCCTCCTGTTACTTATCGACCTGTAACCGCGCCGGAATCAGGCGATTTCCGGCTGGCGGGGCCAACACGACTTGCTCTGGCGGCGTCGGGCGACTATTTAAGTACAAACAAGAACCGTAAAACCTGAATAAACCACGCAAATTTCCCCCAAAATGGGGCTGGCGGTCATATTTATGCTTCATGGAAAACGCGTCCTTCTGATCATCAGCGGCGGCATCGCAGCCTATAAGAGCCTCGAGTTGATCCGCCGACTGCGCAAGAACGGGCTGGCGGTGCGATGTATTTTGACCCGCGGTGGCGCCCAGTTCGTCACCCCGCTGTCGGTCTCCGCGCTAACCGAGGACAAAGTCTATACCGACCTGTTCTCCCTCACCGACGAAGCGGAAATGGGTCATATCCGGCTCTCGCGCGAAGCCGACCTAGTGGTCGTCGCGCCGGCCAGCGCCGACATTCTGGCCAAGATGGCGCGCGGCCTCGCCGACGATCTGGCATCGACCGCCCTGTTGGCGACCGACAAACCAGTCTTGGTCGCGCCGGCCATGAATGTGCGCATGTGGCAGCACGCGGCCACCCAGGCCAACCTCACCACCCTGTTGGAGCGCGGCGTGCGCTTCGTCGGCCCCGACGAAGGCGATATGGCCTGCGGCGAGTTCGGGCCGGGGCGTCTGGCCGAACCCGATGAAATCGCAGACGCCATAACCGCCTATTTCGGCGACGCGTCACCCCTGGCCGGCCGGCGCGCCTTGGTCACCAGCGGGCCGACCCACGAGCCCATCGATCCGGTGCGCTATATCGCCAATCGCTCGTCGGGCCGCCAGGGACACGCGATCGCCGCGGCTTTGGCGCGCCACGGCGCCGCGACCACCCTTGTGTCAGGCCCGACCAATCTGCCCGACCCCGCCGGCGTCGACGTGGTGCACATCGAGACGGCTCAACAGATGCTCGACGCCTGCCAGGCGGCGCTGCCGGCCGATGTTGCGGTCTGCGCCGCCGCCGTCGCCGATTGGCGGGTCGCCGAAATGGCGGCGGAAAAAATGAAAAAGACCAAGGGCAAACTGCCGAGCCTGGATATGGCGGCCAACCCCGATGTGCTGGCGGCCCTCAGCGCGGCTGGTAACGCGCGTCCGCAGTTGGTCATCGGATTTGCCGCGGAGACCGAGAACATCATCGCCAATGCCGAAACCAAACGCGCCAGCAAGGGCTGCGACTGGCTGCTGGCCAACGACGTGTCGCCGGACTCGGGCACCTTCGGCGGCGCCGATAATACCATTCATCTTGTGAGCGCCGACGGCGTCGAGGATTGGCCGCGAATGTCGAAAGAAGATGTCGCCGACCGGCTCGCCGATCGGATTGCCGCCGCATTGGAGAACGCGGCATGAGCGACGGCCCCACCCAAGTCAGTGTCGACGTCACTCGGCTCGCCCATGGCGCTGGGCTTGAACTGCCGGCCTACGAATCGACCCTGGCCGCCGGGATGGATTTGATGGCGGCAATCGAGGGCGAAATGGTGATCGCGCCGGGCGCGCGCGCGCTGGTGCCGACCGGGCTGGCCATTGCCCTGCCGCCGGGGTTCGAAGCCCAGGTCCGCCCCCGCTCCGGCCTAGCGCTGAAACAGGGCATCACGGTTGTGAACACTCCAGGCACCATCGACGCCGATTATCGCGGCGAAGTGGGGGTCATCTTAATCAATCACGGCGACGCGCCGGTCACCATCGACCGCGGCATGCGCATCGCCCAAATGGTCGTGGCGCCGGTGACCCAGGCGGTGTGGAACCAAGTCGAGAATTTGCCCGAAAGCGTGCGCGGCACCGGTGGATTTGGCTCCACGGGCACCGCCGGCGCGAAAAGCTAAGACGATAAGGTAAGGAATAGACGGCCGATGTTTCGCCTGTCCCGCAAGACACTCTTCGCCATCGAGGCGGTCCTCGATATCGCTTACAACGCCGGGGCGGTGCCGGTGCAAAGCCGCGAAATAACTCGCCGCCAGGGCATCCCCCGGCGCTATCTGGAACAGGTTCTGCAAAACCTGGTGCGCGCCGGCGTGCTCAGCGGCGTGCGCGGCCCGCGCGGCGGATACCGCCTGGCCCGCGAACGTCGGCGCATCACCGTCGGCGAAGTCGTGCGCGTCATCCTCGAGATGGAAACCCGCACCGATCCGGAAGATGAAATCGACACCTCGACCCTGGGCGCCGCTGTCGTCGGCCCCATGTGGGAAAGTGTTTCGCAGCAATGCATGGAACATCTGGACGCCATCACGATCCAGGATCTGTGCAATCAGGCGCGCGACGCGGGCATCGAAAGCGAAGGGGCGAAGCGCCTCGACTACACGATCTGACGGGCAATTTGCCCTGCTTAGATACTGATATATAAGGAAAAAAACATGTCGACCGCCGAACCATTGCTTGATCTGCAGCCCGAGTTCCGCGGACAAATATACGATTCAATCGTCGACACGATCGGCGCGACCCCTTTGGTGCGCATGGGCCGGCTGGCCGCAGCCGAAGGCTGCCACGCCGACCTGGTCGCCAAACTCGAATTTTTTAACCCCCTGGCCTCGGTAAAAGACCGTATCGGCCTGGCGATGATTTCAGCCGCCGAGGCCGCCGGCCACGTCGGGCCGGGCAGCGTCATCGTCGAACCCACCTCGGGCAATACCGGCATCGCCCTGGCCTTCGTCGCCGCCGCGCGCGGCTATCGTTGCATTCTGGTGATGCCGGATTCGATGTCCCATGAACGCCGCAAGATGCTGCTGCTGCTCGGCGCGGAATTGATCCTGACCCCGGCGGCGGAAGGCATCAACGGCTCGATCGCGCGCGCCCAGCAAATTGTCGACGACACGCCTAACGCCTTCATGCCGCAGCAATTCGAGAACTCGGCCAACCCGGAAATTCACCGCCAAACCACGGCGGAGGAAATCTGGAACGACACTGGCGGCAAAGTCGACATCGTGGTCGCCGGGGTCGGCACCGGCGGCACCCTGACCGGGGTCGGCGAAGTGTTGAAGGCCCGCAAGCCTGAGGTGCGCATGGTCGCCGTCGAGCCCGAGGACAGCTCGGTCTTGTCGGGCGGTCCGCCAGGCCCCCACAAGATCCAGGGTATCGGCGCCGGATTTGTGCCCGATATTCTCGATACCGGCCTAATCGATGAAATCCTGCCGATCGCCAATGAGAGCGCCATCGCCATGGCGCGTAAGGCCGCCCAGATCGAAGGCCTGCCCTGCGGCATTTCGTCGGGGGCGGCCCTAACCGCGGCGCTGGAAGTCGGCGCCCGGCCCGATATGGCCGGCAAGCTGATCGTCACGGTGTTGCCCTCCTTCGCCGAACGCTACCTGTCGACCGCGTTGTTCGAGGGGCTGTAAGGGCAAACCCATGGAACTCTCGGAAGAGCAATTTCACCGCTACGCCCGCCACCTGATCCTCGACGAGGTCGGTGACGAGGGCCAGGAGCGGTTATTGCAATCGAAAGTGCTGGTGGTCGGCGCCGGCGGCCTGGGCGCGCCGCTACTCATGTATCTCGCGGCGGCGGGGGTCGGCACCTTGGGCGTGGTCGATGACGACGAAGTCGATCTCACCAACCTGCAGCGCCAGGTCATCCATATGACCGAGCGGGTCGGCGACCAAAAGGTGGCCAGTGCCGCCGACACCATCGCCGCGATCAATCCCGGCATCAAGGTCGTGCCCTACGACACCCGCCTGACGGCGGAAAACGCCGGCGATATCCTCGCCGGCTACGATCTGGTGGTCGACGGCTCGGATAATTTCGAGACCCGCTATCTGCTCAACGACGCCTGCTATCTGCTGCACAAGCCCCTGGTCAGCGCCGCCCTGCTGCGTTTCGAGGGCCAGCTCTACACGTTCCGGCGCGACGATAGCGCCAAGACCGCCTGTTATCGCTGCCTGTTCGCCGAAGCGCCGCCCGAAGACTTGGTGCCGCGCTGCGACGAAGCAGGCATTCTGGGGGCGCTGGCGGGCGTTATGGGCTCGCTGCAGGCGACCGAAGTGCTGAAGGAACTGCTGGGTTTAGGCGACAGCCTGGCCGGCCGCATGTTGATCTACGACGCGCTCGGGCCGGCCTTCCACACCATCAAGATTCCCCACGATCCAAACTGCGCCCTGTGCGGCGACACGCCGACGATTACCGAGATCGGTTAAGCGGCGATCCCGCAACCCTAATACATCGTCTCCAGTACCCGGTCGGGTGGGGTGTGACCATCGACGAAGGCCTGGATGTTGATGGCGACTTTTTCGCCCATCTCGCGCCGGCCCTCGATGGTGGCCGAGCCCAGATGGGGCAGCAGGATGACATTGTCCGCCGCGGTCAGCCTGGGATCGACCGCCGGTTCGTGTTCGAACACGTCGAGGCCGGCGCCGGCGATGCGGCCGCCGGCGATTAAATCGCCCAGGGCGCGCTCATCGATAACCTCACCGCGCGAGGTGTTGACGATATAGCAATGGGGTTGCAGTAGCTCGAGGCGGCGGCGCGACAACAAATGGAACGTCGCCGGCGTGTGGGGACAATTGACCGAGACGATGTCGACACGCGCCAGCATTTGGTCGAGGGAGTCCCAATAGGTCGCCTCGAGTTCGGCTTCCAGATCGGGGTGGACCGGGCGGCGGTTGTGATAGTGGATTTTGAGGCCGAAACCACGGGCGCGCCGCGCCACTGCGGTGCCAATATGGCCCATGCCGATGATGCCCAGACGCTTGCCCCAGATACGGTGGCCGGGCAGGAAGGTCGGCGACCAGCCCGACCAGTCGCCCGAACGGATCACCTGCGCGCCCTCGTACAAGCGCCGCGGCACGGCGAGGATCAGCGCCATGGTCATATCGGCGGTATCCTCGGTCAGAACCCCCGGCGTGTTGGTAACCGAGATGCCCTTCTCGCGCGCGGAACGCAGGTCGATATTGTCGACGCCGTTGCCGTAATTGGCGATCAGCTTTAGCCGGTCGCCCGCCGCCGCGATGACCTCGGCCGAAATCCGGTCGGTGACGGTCGGCACCAGCACATCGGCGGCGCCAACCGCGGCAATCAACTGGTCCCGGCTCATCGGCGTGTCGTCGTCGTTCAACTGCGCGTCGAACAGCTCCTTCAGGCGCATCTCGGTCGCCTCGGGCAGTTTGCGCGTGACGATGACTACTGGTTTGGTGGTCGCCATATCCCCCCATGGTGCGCCGGTATTTGAGCCTCTATGAGGCTATCAAAAGCTTGCGCCAAACCCGATCATTTATCCGCGTTAGGCCCCCGGGTGCAAGACACATGGCATCGCGAAGCGGATTCAATTGCTTGACCCGTTGGGCAAAAATTATGTAGAGGGCTAGGTAGCTATGCGTAAGCTCTATACCAAATCAGTCGGTTGGCTGTGCGGCGCGCTCGCCATCGGATTGCTTTTTGCCGCCCCGCCGGCCGCCGCGCAATCGGAAACCGGACTGCCGCTGCCGCGCTTTGTCAGTCTGCGCGCCGACGCGGTTAACCTGCGCACCGGGCCGGGGCGGCGCTATCCCATCGACTGGGTTTATACCCGCGCCAGCCTACCCATAAAGATCGTCGCCGAGTTTGACGGCTGGCGCCAGGTTCGCACCCAAGACGGCACCACCGGCTGGATCCATAAATCATTGCTGTCGGGTAAACGCACCGTTTCGATCGCCGGCCGCGAAGACCGTATTTTCCGCGAACCCACCACGGCCGCCCAGATCGCCGCCTTCGTCGAGCCCGGCGTGATTGCCAGCCTGATGGGATGCGAAGAAGGGTGGTGCCGCATCACCGTCGACAGCCACCGGGTCACCGGCTGGATGCCGCAGGACGTGTTGTGGGGCATTCTGCCCGACGAGTTCCAGAACTAGTCGAAGTCTTCGGCCAACGCCGCGCACACCGCTTCGGGCATCACCGCCATGTGGCTGTAATTGGGGTGATCGAAGCCGATGATGACTTCCGCACCGACCGTGCCGAACGCCGCGACTTGGGCGGTGGTAAACGGGAAATGAATGAACTGCACTGCGCTCGCCTTACCGTCGGCGGTCGTGCGGTCTAGATCGGCCTCGGAAACGCCGGCTAGTTTTTCGCCACCGAACCGCAAGAACGCGGTCTCTTCGATGCCGCCCAGCCGACCCAAGAAATTACGCCGGCGCACCTCATCGTCGACCTCGAACATGACCGTGGCGATCAGCTCCCGCCCCTTTGGAATCAACGGGTTATAGGCCGCCAGTTCGTCGGCGATCTGGGCCTCGCCGCCGCGCTCTATGTGCAGCATTTCGTGAACCTGATGCCACATGGTGGCGTAATTCTCGAAATAAAACGCCGCGACCGGCCCGACCTCCATGCGGCGGTTGCGTTTGAGAGCGACAGCTTCGCCGCGACGCTCCCGGCGCTCGGCGGCATAGACATCCATCGCCATGATGTCGCCGCGGGTAATTTCGTGTTTGCCGTTCATGTCACGCTCTATTCTTCGACGGCGAAGCCGTACGCCATGGCGAACAGCTCCAACGGATGGTAGGTGCGCGCCGGCACCTCGGGCCGTTCCGCGTCGCCCATTTTGGCGACCTGCTGTTCGACGCCCTGCAAAATATGATCCGCCGCCAGGGGACATTCCGAGGCAATCAACGGTTTTTCAGCGGCCTGGCGCGCCACAGGGCGGCCGACCTTGAGAGCGGTGTCGAAATTACCCTTATAGATGCCCCACGAGCCGCCATGACCCGAGCAGCGCTCTATCACCTTGAGATCGCCATCGGGGATCAGGCGCAGTAACTCCGCCGCCTTCTGACCCATATTTTGCGCCCGCGCATGGCAAGCCAGATGCAGCGCCACGCCGCCGGGCAAAGGGTTCAATCCTTCTTCCAGTCCCTCGTTGCGCGCGATATCGACGATATATTCCGAAATATCGCGGGTGGCAGCACTGAGCCGGCGGACATCCTCATCATCGGGCACGATCAGCGGCCATTCGAATTTGAGCATCAGCGCACAACTCGGCGTCAGCGCGATAACGTCGTAGCCATCGGCGATCCACTGGCGCATTTCGCCCGCCACCTTACGGGCGTTCTCTGCGACCTTAGCCAGATCACCCTGTTCGAGTTGTGGCATGCCGCAACAGCTCGGATAGACGACTTCGGTGGCGACGCCGTTATGGGCCAACACTTGGCGGGTCAGTTCACCCATTTTGGGATTGTTATAATTGACGAAGCAGGTGGCGTAGAGCACCGCCTTGCGGCCCTGAGCCGGCGCCGCCGTGTTGATTTCCGGCGCGCCTGATCTCGCCCGCGCGGTGAAGGTCTTGCCATGAAATTTCGGCAGCACCGCGCGCTTGTCGATACCAGCAACCACCTGCAGCACCGGCCGGGTGATCTTGTTGTCGACCGAAGACGCCCAATTCGCCGTGCCGGCAACCGGTTCGGCCAAAATGCCGTTGCGGTCGGTTTTCGCCAGTTGGCGATGGGCGAACGGGACCTTTTTCTGCGCGTTCTCGAGGGCCCGGTAGCGCAGCATCAAATGGGGGAAATCGAGATTGAACTCGTGCGGCGGCACATAAGGGCACTTGGTCATGAAGCACATATCGCACAGGGTGCAGGCATCCACGACCGGCTTGAAATCCTTAGACTCGACGGTATCGAGTTCGCCGGACTCAGATTCGTCGATCAGATCGAACAGCCGCGGAAAGCTGTCGCACAGATTAAAACAGCGCCGGCAGCCATGGCAGATATCGAAGACCCGGCGCAGTTCGGCGTCGAGCTTTTCTTCGTCAAAGAAATCTGGGTCTTGCCAGGCAACCGGGTGGCGGGTCGGCGCGCCGAGGCCGCCCTCGCCAGAGGCCGTTGCCGGGCCGTCACTGTCACCGCTGGTCGCCATGGCACACCTTCCTTAGTCACTGCCCGCAAGAGGCGCGGCAGGTCAAATCTCAGGTCAAAAACAACTTGGCAAACCGGGGCGGGGCTAACATTGGCGCCTCGCGCCAACCTGTCCCGCCCGCGATATGTATGCCGATGAAGCGTTAGTCGAGTTCGTCGAGCGCTTTTTGGAACCGTCCGGCGTGGCTCTTCTCGGCCTTGGCCAAGGTCTCGAACCAGTCGGCGATTTCCTCGAAACCCTCTTCGCGCGCGGTCCGCGCCATGCCCGGATACATGTCGGTATATTCGTGGGTCTCGCCGGCAATCGCCGCGCCGAGGTTCAATGACGTGGTGCCAATCGGCTCGCCGGTGGCCGGGTCGCCGGTCTCTTCGAGGAATTCGAGATGGCCGTGCGCGTGTCCGGTCTCGCCTTCGGCGGTCGAGCGGAAGACGGCGGCGACATCGTTATATCCCTCGACATCGGCCTTTTGCGCGAAGTACAGATAGCGCCGGTTGGCCTGACTTTCCCCGGCGAAGGCGTCCTTCAAGTTACCTTCGGTCTTGCTGCCTTTGAGTGACATCGCACTCTCCTTTCCCTGGTCTGGTACGTCTAAACTGATGTCCGTTGTGGCATTGGCTGCCCGACGGCCCCTTTGTCTTATCCCGAAATATGGCGCAGCACCACGCGCCTGTCAACAGTTTAGATACATTCTAAACCGCTAAATAGCAGTTTTAGTTCACAAAGATTATTTAGAAGCGGGTTAGTCGGAGCGTGAGTCGTCGCGACGCAGTCGAACCACCACATCGACGCGGCTGACCTGCGCGCCGGATGGCGTCTCGGGCAGTGAGGCCAGCGTAATCGCATCGCCCGGAATATCTTCCAAGGCGCCGTCGTTTTCGTAAAAGAAGTGATGATGGTCAGTGATGTTGGTGTCGAAATACGACCGCCCCGGCGCGACGACAACTTCGCGCAGCAGCCCCGCCGCGGTGAACTGATTGAGGGTGTTGTAGACAGTTGCCAGGGATACTCGAATGCCGTGGTCCGCCGCCTCATCGTGCAGGTTCTCCGCCGTCACATGCCGATCGCCACCATCGAACAGCAACTTGCCCAACGCCAGGCGTTGGCGCGTCGGACGCAGCTCGGCTTTTTTGAGGCGCCGCAACGCGTCGGCGAAGGGTCGCTCGGGCCGTGCTGGAGATTTCTCAACCATGGCTAAACATATGGATCATTGGCGAACGATGTAAAGAGGAATTTTTCGAAACAATTGGTTAACTCCATAATATTCTGTGTATTTTTCCCGTTCAGCACGATGATCGAAGGTATGACGGACACCCCGACAACCCTTTCGGCGCACCCTGTGTTGGGGCTATGTTCGGTATCAGTGGCGAAGATGCGAAAGTCTGGTTTTGACAATAAGCGTTCTGCGTTACAGTGCGCCGCAATCCCGCCGCATGGCACACGGTGATACCCAAGTATCGAGTTGAAAAGTATGGATGAACTTTCTTCGAAATCCAGTTTTACCTATGACGACCTGTTGCAGTGCGCCCATGGTGAGCTGTTCGGGCCGGGCAATGCCCGCCTGCCGCTACCGCCGATGCTGATGTTCGACCGCATCGTCTCGATCAGCGACGATGGCGGCGAACACGGAAACGGCCAGATCGTCGCCGAGTTAGATATCACCGACGATTTATGGTTTTACCAATGTCACTTCGAAGGCGACCCGGTGATGCCGGGCTGCCTGGGGCTCGACGCCTTATGGCAAATGCTCGGCTTCTTTCTCGGCTGGCTGAAACGCCCCGGACCCGGCCGGGCCCTATCGGTCGGCGAGGTGAAGTTCTCCGGCGAAGTGAAGCCTGGTGGCAAAATATTGCGCTACCACATCGATGTGCGCAAAGTGATCAAGCGCGCCTTTACATTAGCCATCGCCGACGGCTACGCCGAACTCGATGGCGAGCGCGTTTATGAAGCGACCAACCTGCGGGTGGGTTTGTTCCCCGAAGGTGAAAAGGCGGGTGCCTGATGCCTGAACTACGCCGCGTCGCCGTCACCGGACTGGGCATCGTCTCGCCGCTCGGCAACAACGCCGACGAGGTGGCCACCAGCCTGCATGACGGTCGCTCGGGCATCGTGTTCTGCGACGACTATGCCGAACGCGGCTTCCGCAGTCATGTCCACGGCGCTCCGAACATCGACCTCGACGACCATATCGACCGCAAGCTGCGCCGGTTCATGGGCGACGGTTCGGCTTATAACTACGTCGCCATGCGAGAAGCCATCGCCAGCGCCGGCTTAAGCGACGCCGAGGTGACCGACGAACGCACCGGCCTGGTCATGGGCTCGGGCGGCCCCTCGACATCGGCCCTGGTGACCGCGGCCGACACCGCGCGCGACAAGGGCGCCAAACGGGTTGGTCCCTATGCGGTGCCGAAAGCCATGTGCTCGACCAACTCGGCCAATCTTTCGACCGCGTTTCACATGCGTGGCCTCAGCTATTCGATCAGCTCGGCCTGCTCGACCAGCGCCCACTGCATCGGCAACGGCGCCGAATTGATCCAATGGGGCAAGCAGGACCTGGTGTTCGCCGGCGGCGGTGAGGAACTGCACTGGACCCTCACCGTCCTGTTCGATGCCATGGGCGCGCTATCGTCGAAATTTAACGATACGCCGGAAAAAGCCTCACGGCCTTTCGACGCCAACCGCGACGGTTTCGTCATCGCCGGCGGCGCCGGGGTGGTGGTGTTGGAAGAGATGGAGCGGGCACGCGCTCGCGGCGCCAAGATTTACGGCGAGGTCGCCGGCTATGGCGCCACCTCGGACGGGGTCGACATGGTCGCGCCATCGGGCGAGGGCGCAGTGCGCTGCATGCAAATGGCGACGCAGAACTTGGGCAATACAGCGGTCGACTATATCAACGCCCATGGCACCTCGACGCCGGCCGGCGATATGACCGAATTGAAAGCCATCGCCGAGGTGTTCGGCGCCCACCGGCCGCGCATCTCCTCAACCAAATCGCTGACCGGCCATAGCCAGGGGGCGACCGGCTCCCATGAGGCGATCTATTCGCTGCTCATGCTCGACCGCGACTTTATCGCCGCGTCGGCCAATGTCGACGAGCTCGACCCGGAAGCCGGCGACGCGGAAATTGTCACTGAGCGGATCGACAATGCCGGCCTCGATTGTGTCATGTCGAACAGCTTCGGCTTCGGCGGCACCAACGCAGCCCTTGCCTTTAAGCGCTACGATGGCTGACGCGCTCTCGCCCACGCCGCCGGTGACGCCGGCCTCGAAACCCGAGCCCGCTAGCACCACCCATTTGCCGGCCGCCGGCACGCTGATGGAAGGCAAGCGCGGCCTAATCATGGGGGTCGCCAACGATCACTCGATCGCCTGGGGGATTGCCCGCGCCGCGGCGTCGCAGGGCGCCGCGCTGGCCTTCACCTATCAATCGAATTCCTTCGCCAAACGGGTCGCGCCGCTTGCCGAATCGGTCAACGCGGCCGCCCTCGTCGAGTGCGACGTGGCCAACGCGGATAGCCTCGACCGCGCCTTCGGCGAGGTCGCCGACGCCTGGGGCGGGCTCGATTTCATCGTCCACGCCATCGCCTATTCCGACAAGGAAGAGTTGAAGGGGCGCTACGTCGACACCACGCAGGACAATTTCATCAACACGATGAACATCTCCTGCTATTCGTTCACCGCCGTCGCCCAACGCGCCGCCAAGCTGATGAACGATGGCGGCGCCATGGTCACGCTGACCTATCACGGCGCCCAGCAGGTGATGCCAAACTACAATATCATGGGTGTGGCCAAGGCGGCGCTGGAGGCCTCGGTGCGCTATCTCGCCGCCGATTTGGGCCCCGATGGTATTCGCGTCAATGCCATTTCCGCCGGCCCCATGCGCACGCTCGCAGGCTCAGCCGTGGGCTCGGCGCGCCAAGTCTATAACTATAACCGCGATGTCGCGCCGTTACGCCGTAACGTGGTGCTCGACGATGTCGGCGGCGCTGGCCTGTACCTGCTGTCCGATCTGTCGGGCGCGGTCACCGGCGAGGTGCATTATGTGGATTGCGGCTTCAACGCCATCGGCATGCCGGTTCCGCCGGAAAACGGCGACAATGGCGGCGCCGGCAAGTAAGCCGGCCGATAGACCCCCAAACGAAAAACGGCCCCGGAAATCTCCGGGGCCGTCTTCGTTTTAGCGCTGTGAAAGGCGCTTAGTCTGCAGCATCGCTGCGCGGCCGGCGCGGACGGCGCGGACGGCGTTCACCGTCCCCATCGCCACCTTCGCGGGGCTCACGCGGGGGCCGCGTGTCTTCCAGCTCCTCGCCGGTTTCCTGATCGACGACACGCATCGACAGCTTCACCTTGCCGCGGTCGTCGAGGCCGATCACCTTGACCTTGACCTCATCGCCCTCATTGACCACTTCGGTCACCGTCCCCACGCGCTCGTTCTTGAGCTCGGAGATGTGAACCAAACCGTCCTTGGGGCCGAGGAAGTTCACGAAGGCGCCGAAGTCCATCACCTTGACCACCTTGCCGGTGTAGATAACCCCGACCTCGGGCTCGGCAGTGATACCGCGGATCCAATCCATCGCCCGGGCCGCGGCATCGCCGTCGGTCGAAGCAATTTTGATGGTGCCTTCGTCATCGATATCGATCTTACAGCCGGTTTCTTCGCAGATTTCGCGAATGACCTTACCGCCGGTGCCAATGACATCGCGGATCTTATCGGTCGGCACCTTCATGGTGGTGATACGCGGGGCATGCTCCGAAAGCTCCTCGCGGTTCTGAGTGAGAGCTTTGGCCATTTCACCCAGAATGTGCAGCCGGCCATCGCGCGCCTGACCCAAGGCGATCTGCATGATCTCCTCCGTGATCGACGTGATCTTGATGTCCATCTGCAGGGACGTCACACCGGTCTCGGTGCCCGCCACCTTGAAGTCCATGTCACCGAGATGATCCTCGTCGCCGAGGATATCGGAGAGCACGGCGTAACCGTCATCTTCCTTGATCAGGCCCATGGCGATACCGGCCACCGGCGCTTTCAGCGGAACGCCCGCATCCATCATCGATAGCGAACTGCCGCACACCGTGGCCATCGAGGACGAGCCGTTCGATTCGGTCACCTCGGAGACAACGCGGATTGTGTAGGGGAAATCCTCTTTCGACGGCAGTAACGGACGCAGCGCCCGCCAGGCCAGCTTGCCATGGCCGATTTCACGCCGGCCGGGGCCGAACATGCGCCCAGCCTCACCCACCGAATAGGGCGGGAAGTTATAGTGCAGCATGAAATGCTCACGATACTCACCGTCCAGCGCATCGACGATCTGCTCATCCTGGCCGGTACCCAATGTGGTCACCGCCAAGGCTTGCGTTTCGCCGCGGGTAAATACCGCCGAGCCGTGACTGCGGGGCAGCATCGACACCAGACAATCGATCGGGCGCACCGTCTTGGTGTCGCGGCCATCGATACGTTGGCCGGTATCCAGGATATCGCGACGCACGATGTCCTTTTCCAAGCCCTTCAGAGGACCGCCGGCAATCGCCTGCTCTTCTTCCGAAAGTTGATCCATGATCGCTTGCTTGGCCGCCGAGATTTTCTCCTGGCGGGTCTGCTTGACGGTCTCCTTGTAGGCATCGCGCAACCCGGCCTCGCCGATCTCACGCACCTTTACGCCAAGATCGAGGACATCCTGCGGCGTGTCTTCGATCGGCCGTGGCTCCTTCGCCGCCTGCTCGGCCAATTCGATAATGGCGTCAATGACAGGTTGATAGGCGTTATGGCCGAACATCACCGCGCCGAGCATGATCTCTTCCGACAGCTCATGAGCTTCGGACTCGACCATCAGCACGCCTTCGCGGGTGCCGGCAACAAGTAGATCGAGCTGCGAGTCAGCCATCTGATCGGTCAGCGGGTTAAGCACATACTCCCCGTCGATATAGCCGATGCGCGCGCCGGCGATCGGACCCATGAACGGCAGGCCTGAAATCGTCAGCGCCGCCGAGGCGCCCACCAACGAGACAATGTCCGGATCGTTTTCCAGATCGTGCGACACCACGGTGGTGATGACTTGCGTCTCGCACTTAAAGCTGGGGTGAAACAAGGGCCGGATCGGCCGGTCGATTAAGCGCGAAGTTAGCGTTTCCTTTTCGGTCGGCCGGCCTTCGCGTTTAAAAAAGCCGCCCGGAATCTTACCGGCGGCGAATGTCTTTTCTTGGTAGTTCACAGTGAGCGGGAAGAAGTCCAACCCAACTCGTGGCGCTTTAGCACCAACCGCGGTGCATAAGGCCGAGGTTTCGCCATAGGTCACCATCACAGCGCCATCGGCTTGCCGGGCAATCCGGCCTGTTTCTAAGGTGAGCGGCCTTCCGCCCCATTCTATTTCTTTACGAACAACGTCAAACATAGATATTTTTCCCAACGTACGTCGGCCATCCGGGCCATTCCCAAACAACCGCCCCGCGCCCAAGCGGGGTATCAAACACCACTAGTTTATTTTTCCAATAGTGGCGCGTGCGCGGTGGATCCGCGCGGGTGCGACCGGTAACGCCGAATTGCGCAACCGGATCGGTATTCAGTGACTGGTGTCACGTTCAAAGGGCCTCGCTAGCGGCGGAGGCCGAGACGCTCGATCAATGATTTGTAGCGGTCTTCGCTTTTGCGCCGCGTGTAATCGAGCAAACGACGCCGTTGACCCACCATCAGCAGCAATCCGCGGCGTGAGTGATGGTCCTTGGCGTGAATTTTCAAGTGTTCGGTTAAGTTTACAATGCGCTCGGTCAAAACAGCGACCTGAACTTCCGGTGACCCGGTGTCGCTCTCTTTGGTTTGGTACTCTTTAATGAGTTCCGCCTTGCGCTCAGCAGTAATCGACATGAGCTTCTTCTCCCGGCATCAAAGGTTCAATACACGTACAGGGCGGATTTGAATCCCGTCGACACGAGCCAACGCCACTGGCGTTGTCGCCTCTACGGCAAGGACGATACCCTCATCGCCCACCGCCTCGATTTGCTCCCGGTCGTGCGGTCGCATGACCGGAACTGCCTGCCCGTTGCGCAACTGCGCCGCTTCTTTAACCGATAGGGCCAACGCCGGGATGCCGTCCAGCGCGGTCTCAATCGGTAGTAGGGTTGGGAAGACGGCGGCACTATGGCCAAGTTCTTCAAGTTTTTCCAGTGAAATTGCAGTGGTCTCACTAAACGGCCCGACGGAGCTGCGGCGCAGATCCGATAAATGGCCGCAAGTGCCCACCGCCACTGCGATATCGCGCGCTAATCCGCGCATATAGGCCCCTTTACCGCTTTTCACCGCAAAGCGGGCGCGATCGCGGTCGGGCATATCCAACAGCTCAAACGACAGGATCGATATCTGGCGGGCCGCCAATTCGACCGCCTCGCCGGCCCGTGCCAGCGCATAGGCGCGCGCGCCATCGACCTTGATCGCCGAATAGGCCGGCGGGACCTGGCTGATCTCGCCGATGAACGCCGGCAGCGCCGCTTTAATATCCGCTTCGCTCGGCCGGTGGTCCGAGGTCTCGATGACCCGGCCCTGATCGTCATCGGTATCGCGCCGCTCGCCCCAATTCACCGTGAAGACATATTGTTTATGGGTATCAACCACGAACGGCATGGTTTTGGTCGCTTCGCCCAGGGCGATCGGCAGAACACCGCTGGCCGCCGGATCGAGAGTTCCAGCATGACCCAGCTTGGCGGCGTCGAGAGTGCGGCGCACGGCGTTGACGCACGCCGCCGAGGTCATGCCGACCGGCTTATCGACATTGATCCAGCCATTGATCGGGCGACCTTTGCGCCCCCTACGCGCCACTCTCATCTCCCTCGTCGGCCGGATTGTCGGCCACGCCGGCATCCTGCAGCAGCGACCCGATACGCTCGGCCTGATCGAAGCTGTCGTCATGTTCGAACGTCAGGCTGGGCGTATGGCGCAGTTTCACCGCGCTCGCCAACTGGCCGCGGATGTAACTCGCCGCCCGCTGCAGAGCGGGCACGATGGTTTGCGCATCGCCCACCAAAGGGGTCACGAACACTGTCGCGTTGCGCATATCCGGGCTCACCCGAACTTCCGTCACGGTTATCGACTGGCCGGCCAGATCCGGGTCGCGGAAATCGGCCTGGGTCACCATCTGGGCCAACGCGTGGCGTATTTCTTCGCCGACGCGCAGCTGACGCTGGCTCGGCGCTCTACCGCTGCGCGCGGAATTTGCGCGTATTCTCATCGTTCAACTGCCCTTAATTTTCTCAAGCCGAACCGCCGCGCTTTGCAGCCCAGTATTCGGCGGCGCGCCATCTCAAATCGCGCGCGCCCACGTCAAACGTGGCTTTAATCCTTGTTCATGCCGACAAACGATCAGCCCGCATCCAATTGACGGGCGATTTCCTCGACTTCGTAGCATTCGATGACATCGCCGGCCTGGATGTCGTTGTAATTCTCCAGCGCCATGCCGCACTCATAGCCGTTCTGCACTTCGCGGACATCGTCCTTGAAGCGTTTCAGTTGCGCCAGGTCGCCTTCATAAACGACCACGCTATCGCGCAGCAGACGCACTTTTGCGCCGCGCTTCACGATGCCCGAGGTGATCATGCAACCGGCAATCTTGCCGACCTTCGAGACGCTGAACACTTCGCGGATTTCGGCGTTGCCAAGATGATTTTCCTGCAAGGTCGGCGCCAATTCACCTTCGAGCAGCGCCTTCACATCATCGACGACGTTGTAGATGATATTGTAGTAACGGATATCGACGCCGTCGCGTTTGGCCTGGTCGCGCGCTTGTGGAATGGCGCGAACATTGAACCCGATGACCAGTCCGCTCGAGGCCGCCGCCAGCGAAATATCGGACTCGTTGATACCGCCGACACCCGAATGCAGCACCTGGACCTTGACCTCGTCGTTGGACATCTTTTCCAGCGCCCCGACGATGGCCTCGACCGACCCCTGAACGTCGCCCTTGATGAGGATCGGCACCAGCGACGCTTCGCCAGCGGAAATCTGCTGGAACATTTCGTCGAGCGTGCCCCGCGCACCCGCGGTGGCGCGCCGGTCCTTTACCACATCAGCGCGGTATTCAGCGATTTCGCGCGCCCGCGCTTCGCTATCGACGACGGCGAAGTCGTCGCCTGCTTGCGGGGTCGCGTTAAAGCCCAGCACTTCGACTGGCAATGACGGGCCGGCGCTGTCGATATTTTCACTACGGTCGTCGATGATCGCGCGGACCCGGCCCCATTCTGCGCCAGCGACAAAAATATCACCGATCTTGAGCGTGCCGCCCTGAACCAAAACCGTGGCCACGGCGCCGCGGCCCTTTTCGAGCTTAGCCTCAACGATCGAACCGAACGCCATGCGCTCAGGATTGGCCTTCAATTCGAGAATTTCGGCCTGCAGCACAATCGCCTCGGTCAGCGTGTCGAGACCGGTCTTCTCGGTGGCCGATACCTCAATGCACTGCACCTCGCCACCCATCGATTCCGGCACGACCTCGTAGTTCAGCAACTCGTTCTTGATCCGTGTCGGATCGGCTTCCGCGCGGTCGACCTTGTTGATCGCCACAATCATCGGCACGCCCGCGGCGCGGGCATGGTTGATCGCCTCCACCGTCTGCGGCTGCACACTATCGTCGGCGGCAACCACCAGTATCACGATATCGGTAACGTGGGCGCCGCGTTGGCGCATGGCGGTAAACGCCGCATGGCCCGGTGTATCCAGGAAGGTGATTTTCTCGCCCGACGAAATTTCCACCTGATAGGCGCCGATATGCTGGGTAATGCCACCAGCCTCGCGGCTGACCACATCGGTTTCGCGTAGCGCATCGAGCAGCGACGTCTTGCCGTGATCGACATGACCCATGATGGTGACCACCGGCGCGCGCGGCAGCCCGACACCTTCATCGTCTGCGATCGCGCCACCCAAACCGATTTCCACATCGGCGGCCGACACCAGCTTGATCTCATGGCCAAATTCCTCGGCCACCAACTGCGCGGTCTCCTGGTCAATGGTCTGGTTTGTCGTCGCCATAATATCCATCTTCATTAGCGACTTAATCACTTCATTGCCGCGAACCGCCATGCGGTTTGCCAACTCGCCGACGGTGATCGTGTCGGGGATTTGGACTTCGCGCACAATCTTTTGCTGGGCCTGCCCACCGCCGGCCTCGCGTTGCACCCGCTGGCGTTCGCGCTCCTGCCGACGCCGGAAGGCGGCAACCGAGCGCTGGCGCGCGCCGCCATCTTCATCAAGGGCTTCAGAAATGGTGAGCTTGCCGCTGCGCCGGCGCCGTTCTGTACTCGGCTTCGCACCGGTCGGACGCGCTTCGGCGCGGCCCCCCGCAGCACCCCGGCCGCGGCCCCGGCTGGGCGTCTCTTCGGCAGGTTCGGCGTCGGCGCTCGCATCGGCACGACGTCGGGCGGCATCGTTGGCGCGCTGCGCTGCCTCGTCTGCCGCACGCGCCGCCTCTTCCTCAACCGCCCGGCGCGCGTCTTCCTCTTCGCGCCGCAACTCATCGAGGGTCTTGGCGACCGGTTGTTCTTCAACTGCTTCCGGCTCGTCATCGGGGGTAGGCTCGGGCTGAGACGCCGCCCGCTCGGCCTCCTCAACAGCGCGCTTCTCCGCTTCAATGCGCGCTTCCTCAGCGGCTTTGCGTGCATCTTCCAGCACGCGCACCCGCGTAGCCTGCTCCGCCTCGGTGAGCGTACGGGCTGGCGGCGTTTCGCGAACCGGCTCCTCGACCTGGGGCTCGACCGGCGCCTCCTCCGGCTCGGCGATCAATTCAGGCTTCGACGTGACCTCGGTCATTTCACCGCCCGCATCCTGGCGGAAGGTGCGCTTTTTCTTGACCTCGACGGCAACCGTTTTCGACCGCCCGTGGCTAAAGCTCTGCTTAACCTGGCCGCCCTCAACGGTCTTCTTGAGCTCCAGCCGGCCTGGACGCGACAACGTCAGCGGCTTTTTCTTATCGGAGTCTTTTTCAGTCGTCGCCATTGCTTTATTCCATATCAACCACGTTTGAGGGCGCCACATCGGCACCCCCAGTATTCACCGGTGCCGCGACACCGCGATAGACCGCCAGCCGTTGCAGCGCAGCGGAGAGCTGCGCCCCGGCCGCATTCGATTCAACAAGCGCGTGGACAAATTGTTCACGCCCCACCGCAGCGCCCATCGTTTGTGCGTCGAACAACGCAAAATGGGTTAGCGCCGCCCCATCCTCGGCCAGCCTGTCGGCCAACGCCTTGAGCTTATTGCGCCCGTCGGCCGCCGCGTCTTGGGCAGTCAACAATAACACCGACTTCCTAACAGAACCGTCGGGGCCCGCCATAGCCTTCAGCGCGGCGCGCACTTGGTCGAACCCGACCACCAATTGACCGGCCCGGCGCGCCAATCCTAAGGCGTCCAGACAGCGCTGCGCCAACTGCGCCTCGACCAGGGTCGCCAAATCTTCACCGTTGGGACCGACCAGCGGCGTCACCGCACGACGCGACGCGCGCCGGAAAGATCCGTTCGCACACGCCTGCGCCACTATATCGTGCCGTCCGGTTGCCCACAAACCGCGTCCCGGCAGGCGTTCGGCAAGGTCGGGAACAATAATATCGTCCGGGCCCACGGCGAACCGAATCAACATCGCGCGCGGCAAGGTATCTCCGGACACGATGCAGCGGCGCGTCGGAGCGTCGTCCCTACGTCGCGAGCGGGCGCGTTCTGCCCTGTTTGCGGCTGCCGGCATTTCGTACATATGCGCTTCTGTCGCTCACTCGCCGGCGCCGGCTGGCGTATTAAACAATGCATCCGCCTCGCTTTTCGCGGTATCGGGCGCGCCTTCCGGTGCCGCCTCTTCCTCTTCGGGCTCCGGCTCGGGCGTTAGGACATCGTCGCCATAGATAATTTGCCGCGCCGCCATGATGATGGCATTGGCGTCATCGGCATGCAGCGGGCTGTGCCGCACCAGCCGGCTCACATCGCTTTCCGACATCTCCCACAAATCGTCGACCTTTACTTCGGTCTCGATATCCATCAGCAGGAAACGCATTTCATCCGGTGTAAGGCCGGCAATATCGTCGACCGTGCTCACACCCTTGCGGCCCAACATAACGACCTGGGACAGGGATAGGCGTTGCATGGCAATCACCGCGTCCTCGACACCGAGCTTCTTGCGTTCCACATCGAGCGCCGCATCGCGCTCTTCCAACCAAGTGCGGGCACGTGCCTGCAGCTCTTCGGAGATGTCCTCGTCAAAGCCTTCGATCGTCGACAAATCATCCAGCGGCACGAACGCCACCTCCTCGACCGAAGCGAAACCTTCGGTCACCAGCAGGTGCGCGATCACATCCTCGACGTCCAACGCTTCGATGAACATCTGGCTGCGCGTATTGAACTCTTCCTGACGGCGGCGGGATTCTTCTTCCTCGGTCAGGATATCGATATCCCAGCCGCTCAACATCGACGCCAGGCGAACATTCTGGCCACGGCGGCCGATGGCCAGCGACAATTGCTCGTCGGGCACGACGACTTCGATCTTGTGGGCGTCTTCGTCGAGCACGACCTTGGTTACCTCGGCCGGCGCCAACGCATTGACCACGAACGTCGCGGTATCAGGCGACCAGGGAATGATGTCGATCTTCTCGCCCTGCAGCTCGCCAACGACAGCCTGAACCCGACTGCCACGCATGCCAACGCACGCGCCCACCGGATCGATCGAGCCGTCCTTCGAGATAACAGCGATCTTCGCGCGGCTGCCCGGATCGCGGGCGGCGGAACGAATTTCGATGATCGCGTCGTAGATTTCCGGGACTTCCTGGGCAAACAGCGCCTTCATGAACTCGGGCCGCGTACGGGTTAGGAAAATCTGCGGGCCGCGCGGTTCGCGGCGAACATCGTAGATATAGGCGCGCACCCGGTCACCAGTGCGGAAGTTCTCGCGCGGCAGGCTTTCATCGCGGCGCAGAATCGCTTCGCCGCGACCGAGATCGACCGTCACATTGCCGTATTCGACGCGCTTCACCAGACCGTTGACGATTTCGCCGGCCCGGTCTTTGTATTCTTCGTATTGACGCTCACGCTCGGCATCGCGGACCCGCTGCACAATAACTTGTTTCGCGGTTTGCGCCGCAATACGGCCAAAGTCGATGGGCGGCAGTTCGTCGATCAGGAATTCTCCGACGGCCGCGTCGGCTTTTTCGAGATGGGCTTGATCGAGGGTCAACTGCGTATGCTCGTCCTCGACCTCTTCGACGACCTCGCGATAGCGCGCTAGCGCGATATGTCCGGTGTCGCGGGCGATGGTCACCCGGATATCATGCTCGGGCCCGTATTTCGACCGGCCGGCCTTCTGAATGGCCTGCTCCATCGCCTCGAGCACTTCCTCCCGCTCGATGCCCTTGTCGCGCGCCACCGCATCGGCGACGGCCAACATTTCGATCCTGCTGGGACCTCCGTCCATGATCTCTTACCCTTGGTTGCTTCGTTCACGCTGCGCGGCAGCGAGAAGTTCATCGGTCAACACAATCTTCGCTTTTTCAATCGCCTCGAACGGCAATGCAAATTCGGTTTCCACCGCATCGAGCGGCACCACCATCCGGACCATTTCCCCGTCCAGCCCCAATAGGCGCCCGCGGAAGCGCCGGCGGCCTTCTATGGCGGACTTCAGTTCGACCCGCGCCTCGCTACCGCTGAAGCTCTCGAAATCCTTAGCCCGTGTCAGCGGCCTATCCAGACCCGGCGAGCTCACTTCCAGCTCGTAGGCGCCGGCAATCGGGTCGGCCACATCGAGCAATACCGAGGCGGTCCGGCTGACCAACGTGCAATCTTCGACCGCCACGTCGGCGCCGTCGGCGCGATCGATCATGATCTGCAGGATCGCCCTTCCGTCACTGTGGAAGCGCACCCGCACGACCTCATAGCCAAGATCGCTCAAGGACGGCTCGATTAACTCCAGGACGGTATCGGTCTCTACCGTATCGCTGACAAGGCTCATTCGGTCTTTGTCTCGTCTACTGCCGCCGATACCCGCACATGATGGCGGGACCGGATTTCCAATAAAAAAGGTGGCGCCGGTTGATCCGGGCCACCCCTTGTTCGCCTGTTCCCAGGCAACCGGGATTTGTTGGCCTAAATATAGGCAAGATCGTTAAAAACGCAAGCGCACTGATGTAATTAGCCTAATCGCGCAAATGACGGCGAAACCGTAGAAAAACCGGCCCCTGGCCGCCACTTCGGTTCTTTTCTTCGTATCGCGTGGACGGCCAGTCGTCGGGTCGCTGGCGCCAATCATCGGGGCGTCGCGCCGTCCATTCAAATTCGCGATGTGCCAAGCCCAGGCGCAGCATCCACGCCGCATAATCCGCATCATCGGTCGCCAGGCGCAATTCCGCCCCATCGGACATTACACGAGCCAACTGATCCAGGGTCTCGGCGCTGACCAAGCGGCGCTTACGGTGACGCAGTTTCGGCCACGGATCGGGAAACAGAATAAACACCCGGCCAAGCGAGGCCGCGGGCAGCCGGTCGAGGACCGGGCGCACATCGTCGGGCACGATGCGCACATTATCGACCTCGCCCTCGGCGATGTAGGACACCAGCCGCGCGACACCATTTAAGAACGGCTCGGCGCCGATGATGCCGATATCGCGATGGTTCTGGGCCTGCCAAATGAGATGCTCGCCATAACCGAACCCAATCTCGAGCCAAACGTCGCGTACGGGCCCGGCGAACTGCGCCGCCGGATCGACCGCGCCGCCATCCGCCGGCAGCGATAATTCGAGCGCCGGCAGCCGAGCAGCCAGCAGCTCTTCGCGCTGCTGGCGCAAACGGCGACCGCGACGGCGGCCGTGAAAGCGCGGGTCCGATGCAGGGTTCTTGCTACCCATGAACATGCCGGCTAGGCCGGCAACGCGCCCTTAAAACGCGTTACGCAGGGTGTCGGCGAGATCGGTCTTTTCCCAAGAAAATCCACCATCCGCTTCCGGCTCCCGTCCAAAGTGGCCATAGGCCGCCGTACGGGCATAGATCGGACGGCTGAGGCCGAGATGCTCGCGAATGCCGCGTGGGCTCAAATCCATCACCTCGCGCAAGGAGTCGGCCAACTTTTCTTCGTCGACCTTGCCGGTGCCGTAGGTGTCGACATAGACCGACAGCGGGTGGGAAACGCCGATCGCGTAAGCCACCTGGATGGTGCAGCGATCGGCGAGGCCGGCCGCCACCACATTCTTGGCCAGATAGCGGGTGGCGTAGGCCGCCGAGCGGTCGACCTTGGTCGGGTCTTTACCGGAGAACGCCCCGCCGCCATGGGGCGCCGCGCCGCCATAGGTATCGACAATAATCTTGCGGCCGGTCAGGCCGGCGTCACCGTCGGGACCGCCAATAACGAAGCGGCCAGTTGGGTTGACGTAGAACTGATCTTCCTCGCACATCCACCCATCGGGCAGCACGTTCAAAACATGGGGCCGCACGATTTCGCGCACCTGTTCTTGTTCGAGCTCCTCGCCATGCTGCGTCGAAACCACAACCGAGGTCGCGCCAACCGGCACACCGTTTTCGTAGCGCAGGGTAACTTGGCTCTTGGAATCGGGCCCGAGACCCGGCTCGGCGCCGGAATGGCGCGCTTCGGCGAGCGAACTTAGAATCGCGTGGGAATAATATATCGGCGCCGGCATCAGCGCGTCGGTTTCGCGGCAGGCATAACCGAACATCAGCCCTTGATCGCCCGCGCCTTCATCTTTGTTACCGGCAGCGTCGACGCCCATCGCAATATCGGACGATTGGGAATGCACGAAACAATCGACGTTCATTTTCTCCCAATGGAAGCCGTCCTGTTCGTAGCCGATATCACGCACCGCGGCGCGGGCGATGCTCTCCATCTGCGCCGCATCCACCGATTGCGGGCCGCGCACTTCGCCGGCCATGACAACTCGGTTGGTCGTGGTCAGGGTCTCGACCGCGACGCGGCTGTGGGGGTCGGCAGTTAGGAAGGCATCGACGACGGCGTCGGAAATGCGATCGCAAACCTTGTCGGGATGGCCTTCGGAAACTGATTCGCTGGTGAAAAGATAGTTGCTGGCGGACACGGCGGGTACTCCCTGTTGAATCTGGCCGGCGCTATGCGCTTATTATTGCAGTCGCTTTCGAGGCAGCCGTATTGAGGCCCGGGAACGTCGCTAAGTGGCCCTGCTCAGCGGCTTGTAGTGCGCGCAGGTTTTGCAGAAACAGCCACTGGCCTGTCAAGGAGAATCGCTTATCGAAGGCACAGGCCGGCGGCGGCCTGTCTGCAACAATATGACCGACAGCCCGACAATCACCAGCAATCCGGCGGGGATCGCATTACCCCAACGAGCATAGGGCGTCGGGGCCGCCAAGGCGCGCGGCAGACCGGAGTCGATAACCCCCTCGGCGCCCAAACCGAGCATCGCCACGGGACGGCCATAGGGGTCGACGATGGCGGAAATACCGGTGTTGGCGGCGCGCACCAGGGGCAGACCTTCCTCAACCGCGCGGGTCGCCGAAATAGCAAAATGCTGCTGCGGTCCGGCGAAGGTGCCAAACCAGGCATCGTTGGTCAGATTTAATAACCAACCCGGCCGCGCATCGGAGCGCGCCGCGGCGCCGGGGAAGATCGCCTCATAACAAATCAGCGGACTGACCGGCGGCAGGCCCGGAATAGCGATGGTCTGCCGGCCGGCACCGGGGGTGAAATCACCCTGACCCGGCACCAACTTGTCGATCGGCAGCACGCCGCGCAGGGGTACATATTCGCCGAACGGCACCAAATGGGCTTTGTCGTAACTGGCGACGATCTGACCATCGCCGGTAATCGCGTGGGCCGCGTTCCAAAACTGTCCATTGCCCGTGTCACCGCTGCGCCGTGGCGCTCCGGTGATCAACACACCATCGCGCGGCGCGGCGATGGCGGCCGCCGCACGCACCACGGGATCGTTTGCCAAGAAAAACGGCGCCGCTGTTTCCGGCCAGATAACGTGGGTCGGCGCGGGCGTCGACGCGATGGCCGGCGCTTGTCGGCTGAGCGCGACATGCCGCTGCAAGTGGCCGGCTCGCAATTGGGGCTGCCATTTTTGGCGCTGGGGAATGTTCGCCTGCACCAACCGTAAACGTACCCCCGGCACCATCGCATTGGCGTTGTTGGCGTCATAAACCGGCGCGGCGCCTAACCGCATCGCGCCGCCGACCCACACCGCGGCCGGCAGCAGAACGGTAAATAACAGGACCGCGAGGCCGGCCCGTGCGCCGGCGCCAGTACCGAGCACCGCCGGCACGGCGCCAGCGATAACGGTCAACAGGCTAACGCCAAAAATACCGGCGAAGGCCGCCGCCTGCATGACCTCCGGCGTTCCCGCCCAGACATAGCCAGTGAGGTTCCACGGAAACCCGGTGAACAGCCAACTGCGCACCCATTCCAGCAACACCCAAATAGCGGCGAAAGCCAGCGCCCGCGACAGAGCGGCCAAGGCGAAACGGCGAGCGAGGAGGGCGGTCGCCAAGCCGGCGATGGCCGGGAACAGCGCCAAGCCGCCGGCCATGCCGGCCAGCGCGAAGGGGATCAACCAACCATGGCGCGCAGCATCCACCAGGAACGGCTCGGCGATCCAATGAACGCCCACCAAGAAATGCCCAAGGCCAAACAACCACGCGGTCGCGAAGGCGGTGCGGCGGGGTCGCGGCGACAAGACGGCGCCGTCGAGCAGCCACAACAAGCCGGCAAAGGCGGGAATAACCAGCGGCACAATGTGCCAAGGCGGCAAGGCCAGCGCCGACAACGCGCCGAGCAGAAGGGCCAACGCGATGCGGCGTTGGCGGCTGAGGGTCAGGGTGCGGTCGTAGAGACGCGTAAACATCGCCGCCGTTCTTTAACCTGGCTGTCCGGCCCCATCGGTAAACAATTCGTCATTCATCGTCAGTTGGCCGCAGATCGCGCACGCACAGCCTTTTAACGCGGCGCGAATCCGCATCAACGACTTGGAACTCCAGCCCCGAGGGATGGGCGACAACCTCATTGCGCCGCGGCACCCGGTCGATCAGGCTGAATACGATGCCGCCCAAAGTATCGATTTCCTCGTGCTCTTCATCGGTGGCGAATGCGCCGACGATCTTCTCCAGCTCTTCGATTTCGGTCCGGGCATCGGCCAGAATGCTGCCGTCGGGCCGGCGAATAACCGAGGGGCCCTCCGTATCGTGCTCGTCTTCGATTTCGCCGACGATTTCCTCGACCAGATCCTCGATCGTCACCAGCCCATCGACCCCGCCAAATTCATCGACGACGATCGCCATATGGGTGCGGCGCGCGCGCATTTCGAGCAGCAGATCGAGCACCCGGATCGACGGCGCGGCGAACAGGATGTCGCGCACCATGTCCTTAACCGCCACCGGACGGTCGCTGCGCACCGCCACCAGAACGTCCTTGATGTGAACGAAACCGGCGACGTTATCGAGCTGTTCGCTATAGACCGGCAGCCGCGAATGGGCATCCTCGGTCATGACATTGACCAGCTCGTCGAGGCGGCTGTCGATGTCGGCGGCAATAATATCGGCGCGCGGCACCATAACGTCTTCGGCCGTGAGTTCGTGCAATTTTAGGATATTGACGATCAGCGCCCCTTCATCGGTGCCGATCTGGGTCGAATCCTCGTCGTCGACATCTTCGATCAACTCTTCGATGACCTCGCGGACGGTGCCTTCGCCGTTTCGGTTGGGGACGAGGGACCGCAGCCACCCGCCGATAGACTTCTTCGTCCCGCCGCCCTCTGATTTATCGCCGCGTTCGCTCATTTTCCCAGTTCGAGAAAGGTCTGCCATTTAGTCGTGTGTCTCCTGCAGCACTGTTGCGTGGGCGTAAGGATCGGGAACGCCCATTTTCCCCAAGATATCGCGCTCAAGCTGTTCCATCGCTGTCGCTTCGTCATCGATTTCATGATCGTAGCCCAGCAAATGCAGCACGCCGTGCACCACCATGTGGCGCAGATGATTGGCCAATGGCTTGGACTGATCCGCAGCCTCACGGGCGCAGGTTTCATAAGCGACCACAACGTCTCCCAATAGCGCCGGCGTCTCTTCCGGCGGCGGCGTCTCGTGGGTTTGGGAGGCGCCGCCTTCGGATAGCGCAAAGGATAATACATTGGTCGCCGTGTCGCGCCCACGATAGGTTTTATTGAGCGTCTGCATTTCGCTATCGTTGGTCAGCCGCACGCCGATCTCGACCGGTTCAGACGGGCCGGCGCTTGCCAACGCCGCGCGGGCGGCAGCCACAACGATCGCCTGCTCCAGCGCTTCGCCCGGAAGGTCCACGCGCCAACCCTCCGCCGTAACGTCGACGGAGATGGTATCGATTGCGCGGGAAGACGGTAAGGTCAACGGCTTGTATCGGCTGCCTTTTTCTGGGCGTCGCGCGCTTCATAGGCGCGCACGATGCGCATCACCAACGAGTGGCGGACGACGTCGGCGTGGGTGAAATTTACCGTGCTCACACCGGGAACGCCTTCGAGGACGTCAAGCGCGTCGCCCAAGCCCGACCGCGTTCCCGAGGGTAGGTCGATCTGACTCATATCACCGGTAACCGCCATGCGCGAACCTTCGCCCAGGCGGGTCAAGAACATCTTCATCTGCATGGCAGACGTATTTTGCGCCTCATCGAGTATGACAAAGGCATGGCTCAAGGTGCGGCCGCGCATGAACGCCAACGGGGCGACTTCGATCTCGCCGTTAGCCATGCGGCGGGTAACCTGTTCGCCCGGCAGCATATCGTGCAGCGCATCATAGAGCGGGCGCAGATAGGGGTCGATCTTGTCCTGCAGATCGCCCGGCAAATAGCCCAGGCGCTCACCGGCCTCGACCGCCGGGCGCGATAATATTATGCGATCGACCTTGCCCTGCAGCAAATGTGTCACCGCGACCGCGACGGCCAGATAGGTCTTGCCGGTGCCCGCCGGCCCCAGGCCAAAAACCAGATCGGACTGGTCGAGAGCGCGGACATATTCGGCCTGCATCGGCGAGCGCGGCGTGATCGTGCGTTTGCGGGTACGCAAAGAGACATCGTCGCCCAAATCGCTATCGCCATCGGACATGCGCACAGCCGCTTGCACGTCGCCGGGGCCGACTTCGAGGCCGGACTTCAGTCGTTCGTACAGCGAGGATATCGCCCGGTCGGCGACATCGCGCGCGCCCGACGGGCCCGAAATATCTAGCTGGTTGCCGCGATAGCGCAGTTTCACATCGAGCAGCTGTTCGATCTGCAAGAGATGTTGGTCATGGTCGCCAAACAACGCCGGCAATAGGCTGTTGTCGTCGAACTGAATTCGGCCCGGCGCCTCGCGGACGGCCTCAGAGGAACTCAAACGCCTACCCCTTCCGCTACCTCTATCGCAGGTCCCTCGAGCGCAAACCCAGGGTTTTCCGTAAGCACGCCCCCTAGACTATGCGCCAAACATGAATCAATTCTGACATCGGCGAGAGATCCTATCCGGTCGTTCGGCGCGGCGACGTGAACCGCCTGATTATAAGGGCTACGGCCCACCAGCTGGTCGGCGTGCCGGCCCGCGCGCTCAAACAGAACCGTCATGGTTTGCCCCACCGACGCGGCATTGAAGGCATTTTGCTGATCACGCAGCAGTCCCTGCAAGACCGCCAAGCGCTCGTCTTTGGCCGGCTCGGGCACCTGATCGTCCAGGGTGCCGGCCGGGGTGCCCGGCCGAACGCTATATTTAAACGAATAGGCTTGCGCGAATTCAACGTCGCGAATGAGGTCCAAGGTGGCCTCGAAATCGGTGTCTGTTTCGCCGGGAAAGCCGACGATGAAATCGGAACTCAACGCGATGTCGGGCCGCGCCTGGCGCAGGGCCGCGATGGTGTCGCGATAGCTTTGCGCGGTGTGGCGGCGGTTCATGGCCGCCAGCACCCGGTCGCTGCCCGACTGAACGGGCAGATGCAGATAGGGCATCACCGCGTCCAACGCACCGTGGGCGGCGATCAGTTCGTCATCCATATCGCGGGGATGGCTGGTCGTGTAGCGCAGACGCGCCAGGCCCTCGATGTCCGACAGACGCTCCATCAGCCGGCCGAGACCGACTTCGCCGTCGCGCTCATCCAAACCGTGATAGGCGTTGACGTTTTGCCCGAGTAGCGTGATTTCGCGGGCGCCCTGATCCACCAAGCGTCGCGCCTCGGCCAGCACCTGATCGACGGGGCGCGAGAATTCGGCGCCGCGCGTATAGGGGACGACGCAGAAGGTGCAGAATTTGTCGCAGCCTTCTTGCACCGACAAGAACGCCGATACGCCCTGCGGCGCGCTTTCGCCGGGCAAATGATCGAACTTATTAGAGACTGGAAATTCCGTATCGAGGACGCCGCGTCCGTGACCGGCAGCGCCGCCGACACCATCCGCGGCGCGGGTCGCGCGGGCCACCATTTCTGGCAGCCGATGATAGGTCTGCGGACCCAGAACGATATCGACATAGGGCGCCCGGCGGAGAATTTCCTCACCTTCGGCTTGCGCGACGCAACCGGCGACGGCGATCACCATACCCGCGTCCGAGGCGCTGCGGTTCTCCTTGAGATGCCGCAACCGGCCGAGCTCGGAATACACTTTCTCGCTCGCCTTCTCGCGAATATGGCAGGTGTTCAAGATAACCATATCCGCCCCATCGGGCGTTTCGCTCGAGACATAGCCGAGCGGCGCCAAGACATCCGCCATGCGGGCGGAGTCATAGCTGTTCATCTGGCAGCCATAGGTCTTGATGAAGAGTTTCTTGGCCACGCGCGTTATGCCGATCGCCAAGTTAGGTTTCGAAACCGAACAGAGTATTTTGCCAAGTTTGTCGCCAAGCGCCTGTAATTCATATCAAAATCACACCTAAGCTTTCGTCCGGCGGGAGTCAAGACGACGGCGGCGGAGTTTGGGACGTGCAGCGATGCCGGCGACGATGCCGGGCGCTCGGCGGCGGCCCCGCAAATCGCGCAACCGCGGCCGCGGGCGCCAACGGATCCAGTCCCAGCGCCCGGCCGATCCGACCTGCGGTTGCAGCCGTCCGGCCAAGGCGTCGGCGTGGCCGCGCGAGACCGTCTCATAGCAATGAGCCGCCAACTCCTTGCGCGTGGCGAATTCCTCGAGGGTCACCGGTTCGTGGAAACTGACGGTCACGGTCAGGCGGCCCAAACCGATCAGACGGCGGGCATGGGGAATAAGATCCATGTCGCCATACCAGGCGAAGAAGGGACGTAGGTGGCGCCCGATGGGGATGCCGTCGAGACGCGAATAGGTGAGCGATACGGGCTGCACCACCAAGGGCTCGCCCCTCGGTTTCATTTCCGCCACCGCGAAGAGCGCGCTTTTAAAGGGGCGCACCTTATTGCCATCGTCGCTGGTGCCTTCGGGAAATAAAATCATGCTGTCGCGAGCCTCCAGGCGACGACCAATCTCGCTGGCTTGCAGGTGAGACGTGCGGACCCGACGATCGACAAAAACCGAATTCTGCAATTTGGCCAGCATGCCGAACAGCGGCCACTTGGCGACCTCCGACTTGGCGACGAAAGAACCTGGGATCAGCGCACCGTAGATCGCAATATCCAGATAAGAGGCGTGGTTCGCCACAAACAGCGTCGGGCGGGCGCGCGACCGGCGGCCGAAAACTTCGAGGCGAATACCCAGGATCCGACAGCACACCCGGTGGTACCACATCGGCAGGCGCTTAGAGAGCGGCAGGCGCAACAGCACGGCCACCACCTGCACCGGTATCAGCACCAGCGTCAGGGTAATGTACAAGAACGCTCGAACGAAGGCGGTAAGCTGCGAACTGCTCGCGGTTGCGGCTATCGGTTGCGCCATGATCGCAAGCGACCTTTAGTCTGTTTCCGCCGCGGGCCCGGCCCCGGCCTCTGTCGATGTGCGGCTATAGTGGCGGTAGTATTTCTCGGTCACAAGATCGGTCTTCACCACTACGCAGACATCGGTCGTGTTGAATTGTTCGTCGACGACCGCCCCATCCCCAACAAAACCGCCCAGGCGTAAATAGCCCTTTACCAGCGGCGGCAAACTCGCCAGCGCCTTCTTCGGATCGATCTCCTCGAGAGCCAGGAAATTCATATCGACATAGAGTTCTGGCAGCGCCTTGGTGCGCAAGGCCGGTGGCGCCAAATGGAAATGGTAGAGATAGCTCAGCGGCAGCGCTAACGCCGCAGGGTCCGTGCCATGTAGACTGCCGCACCCGAACATCAGCGATATATCGTGATGGAAGACGTAGGCCGCAATGCCGCGCCACAATAATTGCATGGTCGGCCGATCCCGGCTTGCGGCTTCGACGCACGATCGCCCAAGCTCGAGCATTTCGCCCGGGAACCCATAGAGGTTGGCGATGTCGTATTCGCCCGACGTGTAAAAACGACCATGTTCTGTCGCGACCGAGCCGCGCAACAGACGATAGGTCGCCACCACACCCGCAGGACCTTCGCCGATCGTTCGGTCGCTCACCAGAAGATGGTCGCAAACCGCGTCGAACCGATCGATGTCTCGTTTTAAACGGGCCGCCTCGGCCGACGGCTTGGCCGCCATTTCCTCATAGAACACCCGATAACGCAGGGCCTGGGCGGCATCGATATCGGCCGCGGTCTTGGCCAGGCTCAAAGACAGATTACCGCTCTGCAGGGCGGCCAGAGCGTCATCTATATTGGACACCTCGGGCGTTAGGGGCGCGTTCACATCTGTCATAGGATCAAACGACGCTGCGGTGTTCGGTCTTGCGGGCGCCCCATCCGAGGCTCACGAAGGCGGGTCCTAGCCGTCGTCGGAATCATCGCCCTGCTTTTCAGTCGTGGCGGGCGTCGCGTACAACTCCAGGCGATGGTCGACTAATTCGTAGCCGAGCTCCTTGGCTATTTTTTCCTTCAATACCTCAATCTCACGGTTATAAAACTCGATCACTTCGCCGGTTTTGATGTTGATGAGATGATCGTGATGGTCGCCGGAGGCTTCCTCGTAGCGCGCCCGGCCATCGCCGAAATCGTGCTTTTCCAGAATATTCGCCTCTTCGAACAGCCGAACCGTCCGATAGACAGTTGCGATCGATATGCGTGGGTCAAGCGCCGTCGCCCGCTGATAGACCAGATCGACATCGGGGTGATCAATGCTTTCCGACAAAACCTGCGCGATTGTGCGGCGCTGGTCGGTCATTTTGAGACCTTTATCGGTGCATATCTGCTCGATACGCGACTGCATGTCCCTCCTCACATTGAACCGCGCCGTGCCGCCAGAATCCAGCGTCACGGCCAGACGAACAACGCACGTCGAGCGCTAATATAATGCAAATTCCGCGGTTCGGCGACCGGTCGCCGAAAAATTCCGGCTAGCCCCTAAGGGCTGCCTATTTGCTGGCGCGTCCGCGCTTGCCGAGCCCGATCTCTTTGGCCAGCGCGCTACGCCGCTTGGCGTAGTTTGGCGCCACCATCGGATAGTCAGCCGGCAACCCCCACCGTTCGCGATATTGCTCGGGTGTCAGGTCGTAAGATGTCTTCAAATGCCGTTTCAGCATTTTCAGCTTCTTCCCGTCTTCCAAGCACACGATGTAATCAGGCATGACCGACTTTTTCACCGACACTGCGGGCGCCGGACGCTCCTCGGTGCTGACCGCTTTGCCGGTGTCCGACAAGCTGGAATGGACTTGAGAAATAAGCTGCGGCAAATCGGCCGCCGGCAACGTGTTATTCGAGACGTGGGCAGCTACTATTTCCGCCGTGAGTTTTAGCAATTCAGCAGAATTATTTTGGTCAGTCATTCGGTAAGCCTCATTAAAATCATTTAGCCAATTATATAGGATATCAGCCCGGTCTTCTCAACAGGCCATTTAGTGTTTTTATCAATACTCACAATCGATCGCGTATTTCATACGTTATTTAAGTAATAGGCTATATACGTATTCGCCCCTAGTCACTGGCCAGCACTAGCGCATCGACACGCTTTCCCCCCCGCCGGTAATAGCCTGGCCGGCGTCCAACCTGGCGAAATCCAAGGCGCTGGTAAAGATCGCGCGCGGCCTGGTTGGTCACCGCGACTTCGAGCAAAATCCGTTCCCGCGGCACGAGTAACTCGCGCAGCTTTGCCATCAGGGCGGTGGCGACACCCTGACGACGCGTGCCGGGAGACACGCACAGGGTCAGTACCTCGCCCTCATCGGCAATGGAGCGGCCGATAATAAAACCGACCGGCGCGCCATCGCCATCCAGTGCGACGGCGCCGACGGTGCCCGGCGTATTGAGCAGTGTTGCTATGGCGCCGTCGGACCAGGTCTCTTGCGGCGATCGCGCAAAGCAGGCGAAGTGTATATCGGCAAGGGCTTGAGCAAGTATCGCGGAATTCACCGCGACTTCGATCTTGAACGGCAGCGTTTGCATCACGGCCCGGAACGTCCTGGCAATCGATGACGGTCGGCGGTCGGCGGTCGGCGGCGAGACATCCGGCGGCCGCAGATATAATGGACGCGGCAACGGCGCATCACGCGCGGCCGGATCGGTTAGCCATATTTCAGCGGCCTCCGCGGCAACGATGGCGGCGTCGGCCAAACCGTCTCCCGCGGCGGCGGTGACACGATGATCCTCGGGCAGAACGTCGCGCAACCGGGCCACCGCGTCACCTACCAAAACGACAGTGGCGTCCGCCGCCGATAACTCGGTAAACGTCGCCGCGACCGCCTCTGGCGTCAAACACGCGGGCTCGCTGGTTGGCGTAAGTGCGGCGTCGAAGGATTGGACATACAAATCCGCCCGCTTGGTCTCCAGGACAACGAGGGTAGGGATCACTGGCGCTCCGGCGGCGCGCGCCCCACGCGCAACGGCTTTAAAACTGCTCACGCCAATCACCGGCCGTTGGGCGGCCAACGCCAAGCCGCGCGCCGTCGCCAGCCCGATCCGTAGACCGGTATAAGCGCCCGGGCCAACCGTCACGGCGATGGCATCAAGATCGGCATAGTCGCGACCGGCCATCACCGCGGCGACCATCGGCATAAGCGCTTGCGCGTGACCGCGCGCCATGGCTTGCCACTCGCGGCGCTGCACCGCGCCGTCAACGAACAACGCGGCGGAACACGCGCCGGCCGCGGCATCGAGCGCCAAAATGGTTGGCTGTCCCGGCCCGGTCATTGAAATTTTTCGGTCATCACCCGATCCATGCTAGCCGATCCGCGCCAGCCTAACCTGGTTGGCCGAATCACAGCCACGATCTACCATCGCCGGACCAATACGCATAGCCAGCGCGGGAGGCGGCGCCTGTGTCAATCGTCGAAATTACGCCCGACTCCCATGACGTCGACATCGACCTGTATTACGCCACCGAGCGCAACTTCACAGGCCTGCCGATCTATGCCGCCGCCCATTGTTACTTAAATACCGACGCGGCGGCGAAGCTGGCGCGCGCCGTCGAGCTGGCGCAGCGTTTTGGCTTACGGTTGCGCATCTTCGACGCGCTGCGGCCCAGCGAGGCCCAATGGGTCTTATGGAACCACACGCCCGATCCCGATTTTCTGGCCGACCCTCGCCGCGGCTCGCCCCATAGCCGGGGCGCCGCGGTGGACGTAAATCTGTGCGATGACACCGGCCAATTGCTCGATATGGGAACGCCCTTCGACGCCTTCACTCCCTTATCGCATCACGGCGCGGCCGGCGTCTCTGTTACCGCGCAGCGCAACCGCATGTTCTTGCTGGGGCTGATGTCCGCCGCAGGCTGGGATTTCTACAGCAAGGAATGGTGGCACTATCAGTTGTTCAACAGTCGCGATTATCCGCTGATTGCCGATAGCGCCTTGCCGAAACCGATGATGGCGCCGGCCTCGTAATCCGCCACGTCGATCCGTCCCGCGCAGGGCTCTTGCGATGCAATTCCGCTAGGGGGTACGGTACTTACCTGATGGCCCCTATGGGACCACACCGCACAACTAAAATTGGGACAAAATTCTGGTGCTCAAAACCGGTGTCCACCGATCCATCGCCGCGGCGGCATTTTTCCTGCTGGCAACCCTCAGCGCACTGCCGCCGGCCCAGGCGGCCGAGTCGGCCGTCATCTTGATGTATCACCGGTTCGGCGAAAGCGCCCACCCGTCGACCAACATTCGCATCGATCAGTTCGAGGCGCATATCGCGGAACTCCAGTCGGGGGGCTATACCGTCCTACCCATCCCGGACATTATCGCCGCGATCGATTCCGGCCAGCCGCTGCCCGACCGCACTGTGGGCATCACCATCGACGATGCCTATTTATCGGTCTACACCGAAGCGTGGCCGCGCCTGCGCCGGGCCGGATTTCCGTTCACCCTGTTCGTCGCAACCGACGCCATCGACCGCGAATTCGCCAGCTATATGAGTTGGGACCAGATCCGCGATCTGCGCGACAATGGCGTGACCATCGGCAGCCAAACGGCGACCCATCTACATATGCCGGCGAACCGCGAGGCGCGTAATCGGCAGGACATTCAGCTATCGAACCAGCGCTTTAGAAGCGAGCTTGGCGCCCAACCGGCCTATTTCGCTTACCCGTTCGGGGAAGCCAGCGCCAGCATTCAGCAGATCATCAAAGAGGCCGGCTTCGCCCACGCCTTCGGCCAACATTCCGGGGCGCTGCACGCCTCGTCCGACCGCTATTACATGCCGCGGTTTGCCCTCAACGAAAATTTCGGCGACACCAAAAGGTTCAAGCTGGTGGCAAACGCTCTGCCGGTGCCCCACACGGATTTGTCGCCGCTTAACCCCACACTGACGACAAATCCGCCGCTGTTCGGCTTTACCTTGAGTAATGACGCCAGCTCGCTACGCGGTTTGACTTGCTACTCGGGCGATCAGGGCAAGCTGCAAATGCAGCGATTGGGGCCGCGCGTTGAAGTGCGCTTGGCGCGAAACTTTTCGCCGGGACGCGCGCGCATCAACTGCACCGCGCTGGGCCCCGACGGCCGCTGGCGCTGGCTCGGTATGCTTTACTATGTGCCGAAACCGTAGCCGCGTTTCGAGTTAGGGCGCCGATAGAAACTGTGTCGTTTCGATCGACTGATCGGCCAGCTTCGTGCCTTCCAGCTCTTCCAAACGATCGACCCGCAATATCTTTTGAATGGTTTCAATGTAATGCTCGCGGCGTTCGGAATAGGCCGTAAGCGTTTCGATCAAAGCGTAGGGATCGAGGACACCGGCGCCAGCGCGCATCTCGGCGCGGCGCGTGCGAAAATCGTCATAGGCCGGATGGCCGTTTAAATTCTGCGCGTAGCTACGCACGCTATCGAGCAGCGAGGGAAAGGCCCGCACCTCAAATCGAAGACCGTCCTCACGCTGCCGTGGCACGATGCCTAGGCCTTGATCCCAGGTCCGCTGACCGAATAGGGCATTGCCCGTCAAGGCAAAGCGCGACCGCCCCCAGCCGCTTTCCTCCGCCGACTGGGCGATCGCCAGGGCTGGCGATATGGCATCGATCCGGCGCAACAGTTCCGCCACATCGTCCGGTTCGGTGTCGTAACGCGCCGCCAGTTCAGCCAGCCATTCCCGCTGCTCGGTCGACGGTTTCTCACCGGCGCTCCGCGCCTTTTGCAGAAGCAGTAACCGATGCCGGTCGGCGAGGATTTCTTCGTTCACCTTGAGGGCTAGCGGCAGCACCATTTTGAAATAGGTCTGCTTTAGCTTCGCCACCTCGGACAGGGCTCTGAGGTCGTGGGGCAAGTCCTCTGCGAACAGCCTCGGCACGGTTTGATTGCCTTGCCGAACCGCTGCCATATCGAAAGACACCGCACTGAACTTGTCGTGCAGCGCGGCAACCGTGACGGTGCTGCGCTTTTCGCTCGGCAAGAGTTCATCAAAATCCGGCGTTCCGACGGCAGGTAGCGTCGCCCGGGCGATCGGGCTGACGTCCGGCAGCGCCACCCATTCGGCCTCTGGCGTGTGGGGGGAATCCGACGGGAACGCGAACACGCCCGCATAGAGCGCAACAACGCCAACGGCGATCAGCGCCAGCGCGGCGCGTTGGTAATCTATCAGTATGCCCATATTAGCTCTTGCTAAACTTGCCTATAGTGCTGGTGAATGTGCGGGCAGGGGCGCACCAAAGTGTGACTGAATTTAGGAGATATTGCGGCACCGACCGAACGGCGGCGGCCCATTTACTGCCTCCCGATTGGCCGTATTTTAGGGAACGGCTTGTACCTCTTGGACTTCCGGCACGTAATGACGCAACAGGTTTTCGATGCCCATCTTCAACGTGACCGTCGAACTGGGACAGCCAGAGCACGCGCCCTGCATATGCAGATAGACGATCCCCGACTCAAAGCCGTGGAACACGATATCACCGCCATCCATGGCTACGGCGGGGCGCACGCGGGTATCGAGTAATTCGACAATTTGCGACACAATCTCCTCATTATCGCCATCGCCACTGGCGTGCGCCGGGCCGACCGCCTCGCGAATAACCGGATCGCCGGAGGTGAAATGCTCCATGATCGCGCCTAAAACGGCGGGCTTGAGCACTTGCCAGTCAACGTCGGGCGATTTGGTAACGGTGACGAAGTCGGCGCCTAAGAAAACCGCGGCAACGTCGGACACTTCGAAGAGGCGCGTCGCCAGGGGCGAGCGCGCCGCCGCCTCGCGATTGGGAAAATCGGCGGTGCCGGCGGCGATCACATCACGGCCCGGGAGGAATTTCAAAGTCGCCGGGTTCGGGGTCTCTTCGGTCTGAATAAACACGGTATGGTCTCTCCCGCTGCCTGTGCGTGTTTGCTTATAAACGGCCTTGCCAATAAATGGCTAAAGTCCAATCTTCTCTTAGCTCGAATGTGGACTATTTACCAATCAAATCAAGTAGGCTCCATTCTACCACGCGGCCAACGAGATTCCGGAATCAATCCGTACAATTAGGGTCTTATTGATGCTTGTCCTGCGATCCATCGCCAGCGGTTTACAGCCATGACAAATCTCATTGAGCCCAGCGCGACACTGCAGCCGCTTGCGCCGCCGTCGGGCGGCGAATGTCAGGTATTCGACTGGATCGAAAATTTCGGCCGCTATACCGAGGACATTCCCAGCTTCGTGAGAGAAGTCTGCAATCGTTTCGTCGGCTGCGACATGCCGCTCGATCGGGTCAGCATCGTCATGCGCACCCTGCACCCGCAAATATCGACGAGTGGCTATATGTGGCGGGATGGCGTCGACGAGCTGTCGCTGTTTACCGCCGACCATCAAACGCAAACCCGCGAGTCTTATCAGCGGAGCCCGGTGCGGTTGATCTTCGAAGGCTCGCCCGGATTGCGGCGGCGGCTGGCCGACCCTGACTGTCCGCGCGATTTCCCGGTCCTGATCGACCTCGATGGCGAGGGCGTGACCGACTATTTGATCCTGCCGATACCGTTCAGCGATGGCCGGTCCTATGCCTGTTCGTGGGCGACAAAAGCACCCGGAGGTTTCACCGACGCACAGATTGGCCGCATCCAGGCGGTCATGCCGACCTTTTCCCTGGTGCTCGAAATTCTCGCCGCGCGCGATATTTCACATAATCTGATGGACACCTATCTCGGTCATAAGACCGGCGAGCGGGTGCTCAATGGCGGCATCTATCGCGGCGTCAACGAGACCATCGAAGCGGCGCTTTGGATCTCCGACCTGCGCGGATTCACGGCGTTATCGGATAAGCTGGCGCCACCGGTGCTATTGGGGATTCTCAACGACCATTTCGAGCGTATCGTTGGTGCCATCGAAAAATACGATGGCGAGGTGCTGAAATTCATCGGCGATTCGGTGCTGGCGATCTTTCCCATTGATCAATATGGCGACGCCATGGGGGCAGCCGAAGCGGCGGTGGGCGCCGCGCGCGAGGCGGTGCGGCGGCTCGAAGAACGTAATGTCGAGCGTCAGGAAAAGAACATCCCCGCCCTGGGCTACGGCATCGCGCTGCATATGGGTGAAGTCGTCTATGGCAATATCGGCGCGCCGAACCGTCTCGATTTCACCGTAATCGGTCCGGCGGTCAACCATACCGCGCGCATCGAGCAACTGTGCCGCACCATGAGCCGTCCGGTTCTGATCTCCGCCACCGTCGCCGAAGCCACCGACCAGCCGGTAACGTCACTCGGTTTTCATGCCCTGCGCGGGGTTCGCGAACCCCACGAGATATTCACCCTGCCGGAATACGCGTGACGCCATGAGCAAGGCGGCGCCCGTCATTAAATGGATGGTCAAGGATGGCCGGCTGACGGCGCACAATATGCGCGACTTCGGCGATCGCTTTTGCGAGCACATCGTCGCCGCCAGAATGGTTCAATCTTATCCGATACTGCTCTAGGGGTTCAGGAACCCAACGATCTCGTGGGCTTCGCGCAGAACCGGCTCGGCAATGGCGTTGGCGCGCGCCGCGCCGTCGCGCAAAATGCCATCCACATGACCGGGATCAGCCATCAGCCGCTGCATCTCTTCGCCGATCGGTCCCAGCTTGGCGACCGACAGATCGGCTAACTCGCCCTTGAACGAACTGAACTGGGCGCCCTCGAACTGCTCAAGCGTGACCGCCATCGACTGTTCCGCCAAGGCGGCATAGATCGACAAAAGGTTATAAGCCTCCGGCCGGGCCTTCTCATGGGCCGCTTCCACATGCCTGCCGTCGCTGGCCAGCGCATCCGGGCCGGGCAGGGCGTCGGCGTCGGTGCGCGCCTTGCGGATTTTCTGGGCAATATCGTCGGGGCCGTCGGTCAGGTTGATGCGCGAATAATCGGAAGGATCGGACTTCGACATTTTCTTCGACCCGTCGCGCAGGCTCATCACCCTTGTGGCCTCGCCGAAGATCAGCGGCTCGACAACCGGCAGGAACTCGACATCGAAATCGTTGTTGAACTTGATGGCGATGTCGCGGGTCAATTCCAGATGCTGCTTCTGATCCTCGCCGACCGGCACATGGGTCGCTTTGTAAGCCAGAATGTCAGCCGCCATCAGGTTGGGATAGACGTAGAGCCCGACCGAGGCGTTCTCGCGGTGTTTGCCGGCCTTTTCCTTGAACTGGGTCATCCGGTTGAGCCAACCGACGCGGGCCACGCAGTTGAAAATCCAGGCGAGCTCGGCATGGGCCGGTACCTGGCTCTGGTTGAACATGATCGAGCGCGTTGGATCGATACCTGCCGCCAAAAACGCCGCCGCCACCTCGCGGGTGTTGGCGGCCAGCTTTTCCGGGTCCTGCCACACCGTAATCGCGTGCAAGTCGACCACGCAGTAGAGGCACTCGAAATCGTCTTGCAGACCGACGAAATTGCGGATCGCACCGAGATAATTGCCGAGATGGAGGTCGCCGGTCGGCTGAACGCCTGAGAAAATGCGGCTCATTTTATGCTTCTCCAGGGGGTTTGGACGCCCGAGGGCCGTGTTGCCAGGTTAAGGGCGGGCCGTTATCGCTGGGTCGGCGCGTGGCGTCAAGCTGGGCTCAGCCACGGCGCAGCAGCGCGCGCATTTCCGTCCAGCGCATAACCCCCAACAGCTGCGCCAGCGCGCCGTAGACGATCAGACCGACGATCACCACCAGAACCAGCGCGACAATGCCCTGCAGGGAACCGGCGACCAGCCAGCCCGCCAGCCCCTGTACGGCCCCCCACAGGGCAGCCGCCATCAGCACCGACGCTAGAATAACCCCCACCAAGCGGGATCGCAGCCGTCGATCGGGCGCCAACAAGCCGCGCCGATACAGGAGGAACGCGAGGGCGGCGGCGTTGGCCCAGGCCGAAATCGCCGTTGCCAGGGCGATGCCCACATGGGCCAGGAACGGCATCAGGCTCAACGCCACGACGACGTTCAGGACCAGCGCGCCGACGGCGACCTTGACCGGCGTCGCCGTGTCTTCGCGGGCGAAAAAGCCCGGCGCCAGCGCCTTGATCAACACATAGGCCGGTAGACCCGCGGCAAACGCCGCCAGCGCCGCCGCCGTCGCGGTCGCATCGGTGGCGCTGAATTCACCGCGCTGGAACAGCACCGTGACGATCGGCGCCGGCAACACCAGTAACGCCGCCGTGGCCGGAACGGTGAGCAGCATGGCGAATTCGATGGCGCGGTTTTGGCTTTCCCGCGCCGCCGCCACATCACCGGCCTTCAATTGGCGCGACAGCAGCGGTAGCAGGGCAACGCCGACCGCCGCGCCGACCACACCGAGCGGCAGTTGGTTGACCCGGTCGGCGAAATACAGAAACGAGACCGACCCTTCGGGCAATTCCGAGGCCAACCGAACGCCGATCAGAACGTTGATTTGGTACACCCCGGCGCCGATGATCCCCGGACCCATGAGCACAAACAGTCGGCGCACCTTGGGGCCCATCACCAGACGCGGCACGGTTGGCAAGAGCCCCGCACGCCCGCAGGCCAGGGCCAACCACGAGAGTTGCCCGATGCCGGCCAACAGCACGCCCCAGCTCAGCGCCAACCCCGGGTTGGGCAGCCAGCCGAGGCTCACCCCCAGCAAAGCGCCGATCAAAATGATGTTCAATAGGATCGGCGCCGCCGCCGCGGCGACGAAGCGCTCGAGCGTATTGAGGATGCCGCTCAGCATCGCCGCCAGCGAGACGAACATCAGATAAGGGAAGGTCAGGCGGGCAAAGTCGACCGCGAGCTGAAACTTCTCCGGATCGTCGCGAAACCCGCCGGCAATCACGCCCATAACCTCGGGCATGAAGATTTCCACCAGCGCGCTGAAGATAATCAGCACCAGCGCCATCACGCCCAACACCCGTTCGGCGAAAGCGCGGGCAGCGTCCCGCCCGGCCTCGGTCAGCTCCCCCGCGAACAGGGGCACAAACGCGGCGTTGAACGCCCCTTCGGCGAACAGCCGTCGGAATATATTGGGTAGCTGCAGGGCGACGAAAAAGGCGTCAGTGACCTGCCCGGCGCCGAGCAGGCCGGCGATCAGAATATCGCGGACAAAGCCCAACACCCGGCTGCCCATGGTCCAGCCGCCGACGGTGGCGATCGATCTAAACAGCGCCATGGCGCGCTCTTAGCCGGAAATCAGGGCGAAGGAAAGGCGAAGGTTTCGGCCCGTTCGCGCTACTCGGCGGCGGCCGGGCGCTGGTCCTGGGCCGCGTCGACCTCGCCGATCGCCTCGAGCAGGGTTTTACGAATTTTCTCCGCCCGGTCTTCGTGAGTGACTTTCATCCCAAAGCCGTCCTTGACGTAGAAGACATCGACCGCGCGCTCGCCATAGGTGGAAATTTTCGACGACGAAATTTGCAGCGATAGCGAATACAGTGCGCGGGTCACCGAATAGAGGAAACCCGGACGGTCGCGGCCGTTAATCTCGATCACCGTGTGAGTGGCGCTCGCCTGATTGTCGATGATAACCCGCGGCGCCACCGTGAAGACCCGGGTGCGCGCCGGCACAAAGGTCCGTTCGGCATGGGCCTCGTCGCGCTTCATCTCGCCGGCCAGCGCGCGCTCGATCTGCACCGACATGCGCGCCAAGGCCGACGCCTGGGCGAACGCCTGCTCGTTGGCGTCCTGCAGCCAGAACACATCGAGCGCCATGCCCTCCGGCGTGGTGAATACCTTGGCATCGACGATGCTGGCGCCGACGGCGGCGAACGCGCCAGCGATGCGCGAGAACAGGCCAGGATGGTCTTGCGTGTAGATCGTCACTTCGGTCACATCGAGTTCGGCGACCACACGGGTCTCGACCGTCAGCGGCGTCGTGTCAGCTTCGGCGGCGCGCATCAAACGAGCCTGACGTTCCAGGGTCTCGGTGTCGAACGTCAGCCAATACCCCGGATAGCCGCGCGCGAGCTGGGCTTCGACATCGGCCGCCGGCCAATCGACGAGGCGCGCCTGCAAGGCCTCTTTAGCGGCTTCGACCCTTGTGCTGCGGGCATCGGTTAACTGGCCGCCGGACAACACGTCTTCGGTCGCGTTGTACAATTCGCGCAGCAACTCCGCCTTCCAATTGTTCCACACATTGGGGCCGGTCGCGCGCATATCGACCACCGTCAGGCACAACAGCAATCGCAACCTCTCGAGCGACTGCACCAATTCGGCGAAGTCGCTGATCGTCTTGCTGTCCGACAGGTCGCGTTTTTGCGCCACGTTTGAGAAGGCCAGATGTTGGCGCACCAGCCACTCAACGGTTTCGGTTTCCTCGTCGCTGAGCCCTAGCGTGGGGCAGACCTTACGGGCCACATCGGCGCCCAACTCGGAATGATTGCCGCCGCGCCCCTTGGCGATGTCGTGCAGCAACACAGCGATATATAACGCCCGGCGCGAACCAATGGTCGGCAGCAATTCGCTGGCCACCGGATGCTCGCGGCGTTGCTCGCCGCGTTCGATCGATGCCAAAAGCCCGATCGCCTGGATGGTGTGCTCGTCGACCGTATAGACGTGATACATGTCGTGCTGGGTCTGGCCGACGACCCGCCCGAAATCCGGCATGAAGCGTCCGAAAACCCCGGCTTCATTCATGCGTGTGAGCGCTATTTCCGGCGCATCCGACGATGTCACAATGTCGACGAACAGCCGGTTGGCCTCGGAATCCTTACGAACCTTGCTGCCGATCTTACGCAGGTTCTGTGTCACCAGCCGCAACGCATGGGGGTGGATGTCGATGCCTTCGCGCTGGCCCACATGGAACAGCCGGATCATCGCTACCGGATCGCGGGCGAACATGCCGTCGTCGCTCACCGTCAGGCGGTCGCGGTCGAGTTTGAAGCCCTGCAAATCGCGCGTCTTGCCGAACCGCGGCAGCTTGATCAGCGGCTTGCGCATATTTTCCGCTTCGATCGAGGCGCAGAAAATGCGCGTCAGATCGCCGACATCCTTGGCCACCAGATAATAATGCTTCATGAACCGCTCGACCCCACTGCCGCTGGCGCGGTCGGCATAGCTCATACGCTCCGCCAAGCGGGTCTGTAGATCAAACGTCATGCGTTCTTCGGCGCGGCCGGCCAGATAGTGCAGGTGGAACCGCACGGTCCATAGGAAATTATGGTCCTTGGCGAAGTTGCGCGCCTCGTCGTTGGACAGGACGCCATGGGCGACCAGATCGCTGACATTGTCGACTTGGTAGGTATATTTGGCGATCCAGAACAGCGTCTGCAGATCGCGCAAGCCACCCTTGCCGTCTTTGACATTGGGCTCGACCAGGTAGCGGCTGTCGCCGAGTTTTTTGTGCCGCGCGTCGCGCTCGGCGAGCTTGCCGTCGACGAAATCGAGCGCCGTGCCGTTGACCACCTTGTCTTGGAAGGTCTTGCGGAAATCCAGGAACAGCGTCTGATCGCCCCACAGAAAACGCGCCTCCAAAAGCGCGGTGCGGATCGTCAAATCCTGCTTGGCCAGTCGCACGCAATCATCGGTCGAGCGGGTCGAATGGCCGACCTTAATGCCGAGATCCCACAGCAGATAGAGCATATACTCCACCACCTGCTCGCCGCGCGGAGTCTGCTTGTAGGGAAACAGGAATAGTAGATCGATGTCCGAATAAGGCGCTAATTCGCCGCGCCCGTAGCCGCCCACCGCGGCCACCGCCAGACGGTCGGCGCTGGTCGGATTGGCCGAGGGATATTCTTCCGCCGCCACGTCATGGACGATGCGGATCAACTGGTCGAACAGAAAGGTCAGATTGGCGGCCGCCTTGGTGCCGCTCGCCCGACCGGCCTCAAACTGGCCACGAACCGTCGCCTGACCGGCCTCCAACGCCTCGCGTAACCGCTCCAATACGACCTTGCGGCGGCTCGCATCGTCGCTCGCTTCGGCACGCAGCAGCGCAACCTCCTCGGTCAGCGCGCCGCGGTCGATAATGCTGCGTTGGCTTTTGGTTTCGCTCATAATTCAGCAAATACCGTTTCGTTGATCGGACTTTCTAGCACATCCCGGGCAATTTTTTGCCACCGGCGGCGTTATTCCGCGGCGCGGCCCGCCGGGGGTGGACTGGCCTCAGCCGCTTCGGCGGTATCCACCCGCGCGCACCGTACATCGTTCGGCGTCTCCAGCAAGGCCTCCAGCCGCGCGCGGCGGCCGTTGCCGATAATATAGGCGATCAGGCCCAAGGCGGCGCCGATACCGACCGGCCAGGACAGGCCGGCGACATCGGCGATCCAGCCCATCAACAGCGCACCCCCCGAGGGCCCGGCGCGGAAAACCATGCCGAACAGGCTCAACACCCGGCCGCGCATCTCGTCGGGCACCGAAAGCTGGACCAATTGCTGGGTGGCAATACCGCCAGTGGTCATGCTGAACCCCAGGACGGCCAAACACACCAAGGCCAGCGGCAACCAAGTGGTCAGCGCGAAGATCAACGCGGCGGCCCCGCCGAGCAGCCCGGCCCGCAGCGCGATAGCGGTGATACCGCCGCGATTGCCTTGGCGCAGCATCCAGATCGCGCCCACCGCCGCACCCGCGCCCAAAGAGGAAACCATCAACGAAAAGCCGTCAGCACCAAGGCCGAACACCAGATCGGCGAAGCCCGGCAGCAGTTCGGTCAAAGGTCGAATCGAGAGACCCAGGATCAGTAGCAACAGCAGCATCGGTGCGATGCCCGCATGGGTCAGGCCATACTTCATGCCGGCCACGACATCTGCAAAAACGCTAGCGCGTGAACCCTTTTTCAACGGCGCCAACGGCGAATCGATCACCAGCAACACCCACACCATGAAACTGGCGGCGAATATATTGAAGGCGAAGGCTAGGCTGGGACCGCCCAAACTCAACAACCCCGCCGCCACCGCCGGACCGATAAACTGGGCGGTGTTGAATGTGCTGGAATTCAATGCGATGGCGATGGGGATTTCAGCGCGCGGCACCAAGTTCGGCATCAGCGCCAAGCGCACAGGCTGCCAAAAGGCAGCGGTGATACCGCGCGCCAGGGCCAGGCTAAACAGAATCCAAATCGTCATCAGATCCCAGAATGTCAGGGCCGCCAGAATGACAGCGATGACCGCCAGGGCGGCCTGGGTGACGGTGGCAATGATACGGCGATCGAGACGATCGGCCATCACGCCGCCGATCGGCCCGAGCGCCAGAACCGGCAAGGCATCGGCCGCCGCCACCGCGCCCAGCCAAAAAGCCGAGCCGGTCAACTGCCAGGCCAACCAGCCAATAGCCACCCGCACCACCCAGACGCCGATGACATTGGGGATGTGGCCGACGAGATAAATGCGGAAACTGCGGTGGCGCATGACCTGCTCGACGGCGCCGAAGCCGGCCAGATCAAGCAATCGCAGCAACAGCTTAGCCATTCAACGCCGCCTTCAAGCGGTACAGAATTTCGAGCGCGTCGCGCGGCGTCAACTCATCGGGGTTGGTGTCGGCCAGCAGATCGCGCACCGGGTCTTCCGCCTCGCCGTCGCCCTCCTCGCGCGCACTCAACGCCGCCGCATGGAACAGCGGCAGATCGTCGGCCAGCCGGCTCAGCGCGTTGCCCTGGTCGCCCTGTTCGAGCAACACCAGCACCTCTTCGGCGCGGCCAAGAACCGCGGTCGGGAGACCAGCCAGGCGGGCGACATGAATGCCGTAAGAGCGGTCGGCGGTGCCCGGCACTACTTCGTGCATAAACACCACGTCGCCCTGCCATTCCTTGACCCGCATGGTGTGGCAGACCAATTGGTCGAGGCGCGCGGCGAGGCTGGTGAGCTCGTGAAAATGGGTGGCGAACAAGGTGCGGCAGCGATTTTCGTCGTGCAGATGCTCGATCGTCGCCCAAGCGATCGACAATCCGTCGAAGGTCGCCGTGCCGCGGCCGATCTCGTCGAGAATGACCAGGCTGCGCGAGCTCGATTGATTGAGGATCGCCGCTGTCTCGACCATCTCGACCATGAAGGTGGAGCGGCCGCGGGCCAGATCGTCGGCCGCGCCAACCCGGCTGAACAGCCGGTCGACAACGCCGATCTCGGCCGACGCCGCCGGCACGAACGAGCCAGTCTGCGCCAGCAGCGCGATCAACGCATTCTGCCGCAAAAACGTGCTCTTACCCGCCATATTGGGGCCGGTCAGCAACCACAGACGCCCGCCATCCTCATCGCCCGACAGATCGCAATTATTGGCGACGAAGGCGCCCGCCCCATCGTCGAGCGCGGCCTCGACCACTGGGTGGCGGCCCTCGACGATGCGAAATGTCGTGCTATCGTCGACGCTCGGGCGGCAGTAGCGTTGGGTCACCGCCAGCTCCGCCAGCCCGGCGGCGACATCGAGCGCCGCCATGGCGCGGGCGGCCTTGGCGATATCCTCGGCGCGGGCCAGCGCCTCGCCGGCAAGGTCGTCGAACAGCTCGAGCTCGATCGCCAGCGCCCGCTCGCCAGCGCGCGAAATTCGGTCCTCCAAACCCGACAGCTCGACCGTAGTAAACCGCATGGCGTTGGCCATGGTCTGGCGGTGGATCAGTCCGTGCGCCTCAGCGAGCGCTTCCTTGCCGCCCTCCATCAGCTTGTCGGCCTGCACCGCCGTCACCTCAATGAAATAGCCCAATACATTATTGTGTTTGATTTTCAACGCGGCGATGCCGGTCTCTTCGGCGATGCGGCTTTGCAGCTCGGCGATGGTTTGGCGGCTGGCGTCGCGCAACTGGCTCTGCTCATCCAACGCCTCGGAATAGTCCCGGGCAATGAAACCGCCATCGCGCGCCTGCAAGGGCAGGCTCTCAGCCAGCGCCCGGACCAAACGATCGACCAAAACGTCGTGCACCCCCAACTGCTCGCGCAGAGCCGCCAATTCAGCGGGAGACGGCGCGACGGCCATATGTGCTGCCACATATTCCGCTAAGGTCCCTGCGCCAGACAGGCCGGCCCGCAACGCGGCGAGGTCGCGCGGTCCGCCCCGGCCCAGGCCGAGCCGCGACAAGGCGCGTTCCATATCGGGACACGCGCGCAAACACGCCCGCACATCGTCGCGCAGCCCCGGCGCTTCGATAAAGCATGAGATCAGGTCGAGTCGGCCGATGATGGCGCCGACATCGGTGAGCGGCGCCGTGAGGCGTTCGGCGAGCAAGCGCGCACCGGCACCGGTCACCGTGCGATCGATCACCGCCAGCAGAGACCCGGTGCGCGTACCGGAGAGAGTTTGGGTGAGTTCAAGATTGCGCCGGGTGGCCGGATCGATCTCCATCACCCCGCCGGCGGCCCCCGGCGGCGGCAGCATCAGCGGTCGGGCCAGCCGGGGCATCCGGTCGACTTGGGTCAGGGACAGATAATCGAGCAGCGCGCCGCCCGCCGCCGTTTCGGCCCGGCCCGGCGCACCGAACGGCTCCAAGGTGACGACCCCGTAATAATCGGTGAGCCGGCGTTCCGCATTGGCCGAATCGAACCGGCTTAACGGCAGCGGCGTCATCACCTCGCGCAGCTCGGCCCAGGTTTCGAACAGGGAAGGTTCCTCGACCAAGGGTTCGGGCACCAACACCTCGCCGGGGGCGATCCGCGCCAGGGCGGCGGGTAAATTCAAGGGAGCGCGTTCGCGCGCGCCGAGCGCCTGCAGCCACACTTCGCCGGTCGACATGTCGAGCCAGGCAAGCCCTAGCTCGCTGCCGGAAACCGCGATCGCGGCTAGATAATTATGCTGGCGCGCATCGAGCAAAACGTCTTCGCTCAAGGTGCCGGGCGTCACCACCCGCACCACTTCGCGGCGCACAATCGATTTCGCGCCGCGTTTTTTGGCCGCCGCCGGATCCTCGACCTGCTCGCAGACGGCAACCCGGTGGCCGGCCTTGATCAGCTTGGGCAGATATTGTTCCGCCGCGTGCACCGGCACCCCGGCCATGGGGATGGGCTCGCCGTCTTGGTGACCGCGCTTGGTCAGCGCGATATCGAGAGCTTCGGCAGCCGCCACCGCGTCGTCGAAAAACAGTTCGTAGAAATCGCCCATGCGAAAAAACAGCAGGCAATCGGGATAGGCCGCCTTGGCCTCGTGCCACTGGGCGAACATCGGCGTTGCGCCGGCCGACGTCCCGCCCGCTACGCGCAACCGCGCCGCCGCCTCCTGTGCCGCACGGGGCGTGGGGGCGGCGGCGGATGTAGCGGCAGGCTGTTTGGCCTGTGAGGGATCGGTAAGGGGCTCTGACATCTCAGCCCCATCATATACAAGCGATCCGCCAGCGCCGACAGGCAAGGCGGGGATATATCGCCACAACCTCCATCTAATTATCGATGCCGGGCCGTCCCGCCCGCGCTTGACGACGCGGGGCCAGCGGGGTCACGCTGAACGCCGACGATTTATGCTCGCGGAGGAGTGTCAGGCGCTATGGCCGAGAAACGAGAGCTGAGCCAGCTCGATATCGACGCGTTACAGATGCACAAGTCGGGCAAGCCCGGCAAAATCGCCGTGGCGACCACCAAGCCGCTCACCACCCAGCACGATCTGTCGATGGCCTATTCGCCCGGCGTCGCCGCGCCGTGCATGGAAATCTACGACGATCCCTATAGCGCCTACGACTACACCGCACGGGGCAATTTCGTCGCCGTCATTTCCAACGGCACCGCCGTGCTCGGGCTGGGCAATATTGGCGCCCTGGCCAGCAAGCCGGTGATGGAGGGCAAGGCGGTTCTGTTCAAAAAATTCGCCGACATCGACGCCATCGATCTGGAAGTGTCGACCGAGGATGTCGACGAGTTCATCAACTGCGTGCGTTACCTCACCCCATCGTTCGGCGGCGTTAATTTGGAGGATATCAAGGCGCCGGAATGTTTCATCATCGAGCAACGCCTGCGCGAGCTGATGGATATCCCGGTGTTCCACGACGATCAGCACGGCACCGCGATCGTCTCGCTGGCCGGCCTGATTAACGCGCTGGACCTGACCGGCCGCGAACTGGCCGACATCACGCTGGTGGTCAACGGCGCCGGCTCGGCGGCGATTGCCTGCGTCGAATTGATCAAGGCGATGGGCCTGCCCCACGACAGCGCAATCCTGTGCGACAGCCGCGGCGTCGTCTATCAGGGGCGCGAAGAGGGCATGAACCAGTGGAAATCTGCCCACGCGGCCAACACCAGCGCGCGAACCCTGGAAGAAGCGATGGAAGGCGCCGATGTGTTTTTCGGCCTGTCGGTCGCCGGGGCGGTGACCCAGAAGATGGTCCAATCGATGGCCGACAAGCCGATCCTGTTCGCCATGGCCAATCCGGACCCGGAGATCACGCCGGAAGAGGTCAAGGCGGCGCGCGACGACGCCATCGTCGCCACCGGCCGGTCGGACTATCCCAACCAAGTCAATAATGTGCTGGGCTTCCCCTATATCTTCCGCGGCGCGCTGGACGTGCGCGCCCGCACGGTCAACGACGAGATGAAAATCGCCTGCGCCCAGGCGTTGGCCGAACTGGCGCGCCTCGACGTACCCGACGAGGTCAACGCGGTCTATGCCGACACACAGCTTAAATACGGGCCGGACTACATCATCCCAGTGCCCTTCGACCCAAGGCTGATCGAGTTCGTGCCGCCGCGCATCGCCCAGGCGGCGATGGATAGCGGCGTGGCGCGTAAGCCCATTGCAATCATGGAATCCTACCAGAACGAATTGGCCCAGCGGCTCGACCCAACGGCGGCGTCGATCCAGGCGATCTTCCAGGCCGTACGGCAAAATCCGCGCCGGGTGGTATTCGCCGAGGGCGAATCCGAACGGGCGATCCGCGCTGCGATTGCTTATCGCAACGCCGGTCTCGGCACACCTATTCTGATCGGCCGCGAGGAAGTGGTGCAGGCCCGCATCGAAGAGCTCGGCCTGCTCGAAGCCGCCGATGTGGAGGTCCATAACGCGTCGTTGGCCAAGGACCGTGAAAAATACATCGAGTTCCTTTACGAGCGCATGCAACGCCAAGGCTCGCTGTTCCGCGACTGCCAACGCTGGGTCAATCAGAACCGTAATGTCTTCGCCTCCTGCATGATCGCCCACGGCGCCGCCGACGCCATGATCACCGGCCTGACCCGGCGCTTTTCCACCTGCTTCCGCGACATCGGCCGGGTGTTCGACCCAATGCCCGGGCAACAGGTATTCGGCCTCACCATCCACACCACGTCGAACCACACTTTGTTCGTGGCCGACACCAGCGTGCACGAGCGCCCGACGCCGGAAGTCATGGTCGAGGTCGCCAAGCAAAGCGCGGCGAAAGCGCGCCAGATGGGCCACGAGCCGCGCATCGCCTTTCTCAGCTATTCTAACTTTGGCAATCCGCCGGTCGACTATACCGAGCGTTCGCGCGAGGCGGTGCGCCTGTTGGACGAGGCCGGCGGCGCGGACTTCGAATATGACGGCGAGATGACCGCCGACACCGCGCTCGACCCGGTGTTGCGCGAACGCTTCTACCCGTTCAGCCGACTGACCGGACCGGCCAACGTGCTGATCATGCCGGGCCTCCATTCCGCCCATATCGTGTCGCGGCTGTTGCAGTCGCTGGAGGTCGGCACGGTGGTCGGCCCGCTGCTGATGGGGCTGGAGAAACCGATCGAGATCGCCCAGATGCGCTCGACCGTGAACGATCTGGTGAACGCCGCCGCGCTGGCCGCCCACGAATCGATCCGCCTGCAAGCCGTCCAACAGAACGGCAAACCGCGCCGGTCGGGCAAGGCGGCGGCCGCGCAATAATCGCCGACCTTAAGCGTCTCGTCATAGGGAGCAACTTTTGACAGGCACCGTGGACAAGTTCGAGGCCGCCGAGCGCGTAGCGATTCTCCGGCTTGAAAATAAGATTGTTACGGATTCTCCCCTGTATCGATCCGGCGCCAGCGACCCGCGAAAAATTCGACGTTATCGGTTCACGTATGAATGGTGGTAGCGTGTCGCCATGAGACTGCTGCTGCTCGCGCTTGTCGTGATGGTGCCGCCACTTGCGGCGCCAGCGCTGGCGCAGACAGATTCTGACGCCACCGACTGCGACCATTTCGCTGCGCACCCCATCGACCCCAATCGGCCCACCGGAGTTATCGGCGTTTTTATCGACGAGCTTGAAGCCGCCCTCGCTATACCGGCGTGCGAGAGCGCGCTCGCACAAAATCCTGGTCATGCGCGCCTCCAGTTTCAGCTTGCAAGAAGCCTGTACAAGGCAGAGCGCTATCCGGAAGCGCTGCAATTTACCAACCTCGCCGTAGATCAAGGATACGCCCCGGCGGAGCGAAATATCGGCCACGGATATTATCGCGGCAAAATCTTGCCGCTCGACGATGTGGAAGCGCTGAAATGGTTTCGAAAGGCCGCTGAGAAGGGCCACGCGCTCGCCCAGCACGATCTTGGCAAGATGTATGAACGGGGCCACGGGACGGCGCGGAACAATGCAGAGGCCGCGAAATGGTATCGCAAGGCGGCCGAGCAAAATTTCACATTGGCGCAATACTCCCTCGCCTACATGTATCAGGCCGGCAGCGGCGTCCCGAAGGACAGGGTACGGGCGCTCATGTGGTTCACGATTGCGGCGCGGCTGGGAGACACCTATGCGGACGGGGTGCGCTGGCTCGCCGGCACCCATATGGCCCCCGGCAAGACCGCCGAGGCTGAACGCCTGGCCGGCGAATGGCTAAAGGCGCGCCAGCGCTAACGGCGCAAACCCAATGTCAGGCTGTCCCGTGTCGCCAATCCCCTGACTGAAACGTTTATGCTAGGGTCGCGCCCGCTCGTATCTGGCCACCATCGACGAAAGCATGGCGACGCCCAACACCAAGCATATCGTGACCACCACCCTGGCTTTTGCCGCGCCGGCCATTGTCGCGCTGGCGGTATTGGTCGCCATTGGCGCGCTGGCCATCGGACCGGCGATCGTCGCGGCCGTGGCGGTGCTCCTGGCAATTGCGGCTTTCGCCGCCAGGCCGGTCGGTCGCCTCCAGGAGTTGCAGCAGCGTATCGACGCTATGGTTTCTGGTGGTCGCGTTACGTCACCTGACGGCGCTAGCGAAGCGCTAACCGACCCTGGCGGCGGAGCAATCGGCGATGTGACAGCGGCGTTCCAGCGGTTCGAGCGAAACTGGCACCGCGACCGCAAGGCGCTGACCGACGGCCTCGGCGCCGCCGCGACTTTGTTCGACGCCCTACCCGACCCGCTGGTCACGCTGGACCGGCAGTCGCGCCTAGTCTACGCCAACGCCGCGGCCCGCGCATTGCTCGCCGAGGGCCGGCCGGAAGACGATATCCGCGGGCGGGATTTGTCCGCGGTGTTGCGGCAGCCCCTGGTGCTCGAGGCGGTCTCGGAAGTTCAGGCGGGCGCCGCCACTCGCGCCGTCGAGTTCACCTTTGCCGACCGGGTCGACCAAACTTTCGAAGCGCGGGTCGAGACCATTGGCGGCACCGAGGTCAGCGACAATGACGCCTTCGCGCTACTGCTGTTGCGCGACGTCACCGCCCAGCGCCAGAGCGAACAGTCGCGCGCCGACTTTGTCGCCAATGTCAGCCACGAGCTGCGCACACCGCTCACGTCGCTGATCGGCTTCATCGAGACCCTGCGCGACACGGCCAAAGAGGACCCCGCGGCCCGCGACCGGTTCCTCGCGCTGATGGCAACCCAGTCGGACCGCATGGCCCGCCTGGTCGACGATCTGCTGTCCTTGTCGCGGATCGAGATGAACGAGCATACACCGCCGGACGAAGCCGTCGATCTGCGCCATGTCATTGGTACAGTGACCGACCTACTGGCCCCGCAAGCCCGCCAACGCAACATCACCATCGACACCCAGCTCGACCCTGTAACTGGCCCGATCGCCGGCGACGCCGACGAGCTGGTCCAGCTTTTTCAGAACCTTATCGAGAACGCTATTAAGTACGCCCACGAGGGCACCACGGTACGCATTGTCGCCGAGCGCGCGTCGGAAACCGCAACGATTTCGATTATCGACCAGGGCGACGGCATCGCCAGCGAACATCTGGCGCGTCTGACCGAGCGTTTTTATCGCATCGACACGGCGCGCTCACGCGAGCTCGGCGGCACCGGCCTGGGGCTGGCCATCGTCAAACACATTGTCAACCGCCACCGCGGCGATCTGGCCATCACCAGCACCGAAGGCGAAGGCAGCACTTTTGCTGTGACGCTGCAATACGCTGCCCCGCCAATTATCGCCGCCGACGAGACCAAAGCAGCTTCAGCGGATTAACCGAGCCGGCAGTGTCATAGCAGTGTCATATAAATGAAACACACCCGCCGTAATCTCTGCGGCGGCCGGCCAAAGTCATTGTGATCTGGTAGCAAAAATGTCTCCCGAAAATTTCGATAACCGCCGGCGGCTTGCCGCCGAGGCACTCGGCACGATGCTTCTACTGGCAACCGTCGTCGGGTCGGGCATCATGGGCGAACGTCTGGCCGGCGGTAACGAGGCAATCGCCCTGCTCGCCAATACGCTGGCGACGGGCGCCATCCTGGTTGTCATCATATTCGTTTTTGGGCCCATATCCGGCGCTCACTTTAATCCGGCCGTTACCCTGACATTTTTCCTGCGACGCGAATTGCCGCTCGGTCTCGCCCTCGCCTATGTCGCGGTGCAGATCGTCGGCGGCCTGGCTGGCACCGGCATCGCGCATCTGATGTTCGATGAACCGTTGTTGCAGCTATCCACGAAAATCCGCACCGGCCCCGGGCAATGGTTGTCCGAAATCGTCGCAGCATTCGGCCTGATAATCACGATCATCGGCACCCTGCGGTGGCGGCCGGACGCTGTGCCGTACGCTGTCGGGCTCTTCATCTCCGCCGGATACTGGTTTACCGCCTCGACATCTTTCGCCAATCCCGCCGTGACGCTGGCGCGCTCATTTACCGATACCTTCAGCGGCATCGCCCTTTTGAATACGCCGGCGTTCATCGCCGCCCAACTCGCCGGCGCCGTAATCGCAACTGTGTTTATAGCGTGGCTGCTCGCGGACAAAAAATAGCGGTAACGGCCCGGCTGTCACATAACCGCAACAAAACTGACATAAATAGGTAGTGGGCTTCCCCTAGGTTCTACGCGCTTGCTAGGCGGCGACACGGTAGCTGTCGCTTGAGCAAAGAACCTAAATTTGGGCAATAGGAGATCCCACGTGTACCTAAAGACATTCACATTGGCGGCGGCGGTCACCCTCGCCGCCTTAACCGTCACCATGGGGGGCGCCGCGGAAGCGCGCGATCAAATCCGTATCGTCGGCTCGTCGACGGTCTTCCCCTTTTCCACCAGCGTCGCCGAGCAGTTCGGCAAAACCACCAAATTCAAGACCCCGGTGGTCGAAAGTACCGGCTCGGGCGGCGGCATGAAGCTGTTCTGCTCCGGTGTCGGCGAAGAACATCCCGATGTCACCAACTCGTCGCGGCGCATCAAGAAATCCGAATTCGACAAATGTACCGCCAACGGCATCGGTATCACGGAAGTCAAAATCGGTTTCGACGGCATCGTGTTGGGCAGCTCGAAGGCCGGCCCCGATCTCGACCTGACCCTGTCCCAGGTTTTCCTCGCGCTGGCCGCGAGGGTGCCGGTCGACGGCAAGCTGGTCGACAATCCCCACAAGATGTGGAGCGATATCGACCCTACATTGCCGAAACAAAAGATCGAAGTCCTCGGCCCGCCGCCAACCAGCGGCACCCGCGATGCTTTCGTCGAAATTGCTATGGAAGGCGGTTGTGAGGGCGTGGCCGGCGCCAAGGAACTCGGGCTCGAGAAAAAAGCCTGCCACATCATCCGCGAAGACGGCGCGTTCGTCGAAGCCGGCGAGAACGACAATTTGATCGTCCAGAAGCTTGAGAGTAACCCGAACGCGGTTGGTATCTTCGGGTTTAGCTTTCTCGACCAAAACGCCGACAAGATGAAGGGTGCGCACATAAACGGCGTGCCGGCGGAATTCGAGGAGATTGCCGATGGCAATTACCCCGTGTCGCGCTCGCTATACTTCTACGTCAAGCAACAGCATGTCGGCGTCATTCCGGGTATCAAGGAATTCATCAGCGAATTCACCAGCGAGGACGCCTGGGGTGAGGACGGTTATCTGCTCGACAAGGGCCTGATCCCCCTATCCGATGCCGATCGCGACGCGACCATAAAGGCGGCGACCGGACTGCAATCGCTGTCCATGTAGCTGTCGGTAGAAGACCATGAACTCCCTTATTCTCATCGCTATCCTTCTGTTGTTCATGGTCTTTGCCTATCAGCTCGGCCGTCGGCGGGTGTTGAGCAAAGTCGGCGGTGACGCCCGCGAGCTGCATTCGCTGCCCGGTTATTATGGCGCCTATGTCGCGCTCCTTTGCGGCCTTCCAGCCCTGCTGATCGTCATCCTTTGGCTGGCCTTCGAGCCGCAAATCATCGAATCGATCTTGGTCAACGGATTACCGGCCGCCGCCCAGGCGCTGCCATCGGGCGAGCTTAGCCTGCTGGTCAACGACATCCGCAATATCGCCACCGGCAATATCTCAAGCCGCACGCCCGACGCTGCGGTGCTCGCCGCCGCCGAGCGCTACAACGATCTGCGCGGCACCAGCTTCGCCGCGATGGCGGTGCTGGGATTGGCCGCCGCCATCGCCGGACTGGCCTTCGCGCGCGGGCGTATCCAGCCGAACTTGCGCGCGCGGCCTGTGGTCGAAAGCGTCGTTCACTGGACCCTATTGATCGCCTCGGTGATCGCGGTGCTGACCACGGTCGGCATTGTGCTGTCGTTGTTGTTTGAATCGGTTCGCTTTTTCCAAACCGTTTCGCCGTTTGAATTTTTGTTCGGCCTGAACTGGAGCCCGCAGACGGCGTTGCGCGAAGACCAGGTCGGCGGTTCGGGCACTTTCGGCGCGGTGCCGATTTTCGCCGGCACTTTGCTGATTACCGTCATCGCGATGATCGTCGCCGTGCCTATCGGGCTGCTCTCGGCGATCTATATGGCCGAATACGCGTCGCCCGCAGTGCGCTCTATCGTCAAGCCGCTGCTCGAAATCCTCGCCGGCATTCCCACCGTGGTCTACGGTTTCTTCGCCGCCCTGACGATTGGCCCGGCCTTACGCGGTTTCGGCGAAACGCTCGGCATCGGTGTGGCGTCGGAAAGCGCCTTGGCGGCCGGTCTGGTGATGGGGGTTATGATCATCCCATTCGTATCGTCCCTATCCGACGACGTCATCAACGCCGTGCCCCAGTCGTTGCGCGACGGCGCCTATGCGCTGGGCGCCACCCAATCGGAGACGGTGCGCAAAGTCGTCCTGCCCGCCGCCTTGCATGGCATTGTCGGCGCGGTCCTGTTGGCCGTCAGCCGCGCCATTGGCGAAACCATGATCGTCGTCATGGCCGCCGGGTTGGCGGCAAACCTAACCGCCAACCCGTTCGAGGCAGTCACCACCGTCACCGTCCAGATCGTCACGCTTCTCGTCGGCGATCAGGAATTCGACAGCGCCAAGACCCTGGCCGCCTTCGCCCTGGGGCTGGTGTTGTTCCTGGTCACCTTGGCGCTCAACATCATCGCGCTCGTCGTTGTGCGGCGCTATCGGGAAGAATATGACTGATCTCGCCGCCATCCCGGTTTCCCAACGCAAGCCCGATCTGTCGGAAGCGCAACTGCGCCGGCGTTACCGCGCCGAGGCCCGCTTCCGCCTGTACGGCGTCGCCGCCATCCTGTTCGCCGTTGGCATCTTGGCGCTGCTGCTCGGCAGCATTGTCAGCACCGGATTCAGCGCCTTTACACAGACTGAAATCGCGTTGGATATTGAGCTCGACCCGGCAACCATCGACCCCGCCGGCGCGCGCGACCCCGACGTCCTGGCCAGCGCGAACTACCGAAAAATTGTGCGGGCCGGCCTTACGGAACTGTTCCCCGATGTCAGCGGCCGCCGGACAAAACGCGATCTCAACCGGCTGATCAGCAGCGGCGCAGATTTGACCCTGCGCGACCGGGTACTCGCCAACCCGTCGATCATCGGCACCACCCTGCGCATCTGGGTGAAATCATCGGCCGACATCGATTCGTTCAACAAAGGCCAGATCCCGCGCGATGTGGTCGAGGCCGACCGCCGGGTCAAAGACAATCAGATCACTTGGTTCGATGCCCTCGCCGCCGATGATCGGGTGCGCCGTTCATTCAACACCACATTATTTACAGCTGGCGACAGCCGCGAGCCCGAGCAGGCGGGCATCTGGGGCGCCGCTGTCGGCTCGTTCCTGACCCTGATCGTCACGCTCGCTTTATCGTTCCCCGTAGGTGTGATGGCGGCGGTTTATCTGGAAGCCTTCGCGCCAAAGAACCGCTGGACCGACCTGATCGAGGTGAACATCAATAATTTGGCCGCGGTGCCGTCGATCGTCTTCGGTCTGCTGGGTCTGGCGGTGTTTCTCAACTTCTTCGGCCTGCCGCGCTCGGCCCCCGTTGTCGGCGGTACGGTGCTCGCCTTGATGACCTTGCCGACTATCATTATCGCCGGCCGGGCGGCCTTAAACGCGGTGCCGCCGTCGATCCGCGAAGCGGCGTTGGCGATGGGCGCCTCGCCGCTGCAAGCCATCACGCATCACGTCTTGCCCCTGGCGATGCCCGGCATATTGACCGGCACCATCATCGGTATGGCCCGCGCCCTGGGCGAAACGGCGCCGCTGCTAATGATCGGCATGGTCGCGTTTATCGTCGATATTCCGCGCACTTTCACCGATCCGGCGACGGTTTTGCCGGTCCAAGTGTTCCTGTGGGCCGATGCCCCCGAGCGCGCCTTCGTTGAAAAAACCTCGGCGGCGATCCTGGTGCTGCTGGCCTTCCTGATCGCCATGAATTTGGCGGCTGTAATCTTACGTAAGAAATTCGAAAGGCGGTGGTAGAATGACTGAGCCCTTAGCTATTCAATCGGCCTTCACGGAAAAGGCGGCGGCTCCTGCTATGACCCAAACCCTCATCGAAACCCCGGCAACCGAAAGCGCGCCGCCGATCAAAGTATCGGCAACCGATATCGACGTTTTCTACGGCGACAAACAAGCGCTCGAGAAAGTCTCGCTGGAGGTCGCCGAGAACGAGGTCACCGCTCTCATAGGGCCGTCGGGCTGCGGCAAGTCGACGTTTCTGCGCTGCCTGAACCGCATGAACGACACTATCGATATCTGCCGGGTTACCGGAACCATCCTGCTCGATGGCACTGATGTCTACGACCGCGATGTCGACGTGGTGCAGTTGCGCGCGCGGGTTGGCATGGTCTTTCAAAAACCCAATCCGTTCCCGAAATCGATCTACGAGAATGTCGCCTATGGGCCGCGCATCCATGGCATGACCGCCAACAAGGCCGAATTGGGCGAATTGGTCGAGGCCAGCCTGCGCCGCGCCGGCCTGTGGGATGAAGTCAAGGATCGCCTCGACCAGCCGGGCACCAGCCTATCCGGCGGACAGCAGCAGCGCCTGTGTATCGCCCGCGCCATCGCCGTCAATCCGGAGGTGATCCTGATGGACGAACCCTGTTCGGCCCTCGATCCGATCGCCACGGCGCGTATCGAAGAACTGATGGACGAGTTACGCCAGAATTACACCATCGTCATCGTCACTCACTCGATGCAGCAGGCCGCGCGGGTCAGCCAGCGCACCGCGTTCTTCCATCTCGGTATCCTGGTCGAGGCCGGCGATACCGAGCATATTTTCACCAACCCCGAGGACCAGCGCACGCAGGACTATATTACCGGCCGCTTCGGCTAGATCGCGCGCCCAACGGACCACAAGGGATAGAGACCATGCCGACCGACCACAGCCATATCGTCAAATCCTTCGACGAAGAACTTGCCCGCCTCAGCGACCTAATAAGCCGCATGGGCGGGTTGGCCGAAACCCAGCTCGAACAGTCCATCGAGGCGTTGCAAAAACGCGATTCCAGCCTGGCCGAATCGGCGATCGAACATGACCGGAAAATCGACGTGTTGCATGCCGAAGTCGACGAGATGGCGATCCGGCTGCTGGCGTTGCGCCAACCCATGGCGGGCGATTTGCGGCACATCGTGACCGGCTTGAAAATCGCGCCGATTGTCGAGCGGATCGGCGACTACGCCAAGAACGTCGCCAAGCGCGCCGTCGCGCTGAATCAAATGCCGCCGGTGAAGCCACTCTTCACCATACCGCGCATGGGCCGCATCGTGCGCGAAATGACCAAGGACGTGCTCGACGCGTTTGCCAATAACGATGTCGAAAAGGCGCATGAGGTTTGGCTGCGCGACGCCGAAATCGACGACATGTACGACAGCCTGTTTCGCGAATTGCTGACTTACATGATGGAAGATCCGCGCAACATCACGCCCTGCACCCACTTGCTGTTCGTGGCGCGCAATATCGAGCGCATCGGCGATTTGGCGACCAATATCGCCGAGCTGATCCACTACCAGGTCGAAGGGGTGATCCTCGACGCGGACCGCCCGAAAACCGACCGGGCCAGCGTCACCGTTGTCGAACCCGAGTAAAGTACGGCGCGAATGACAAACACCACGGATGGCGGCGCGACCTTGCACCCCAACGTGCTGATCGTCGAGGACGAAGCGGCGCTGGTCGAATTACTGACCTATAATTTGGAGAGGGCCGGATTCCGGACCACCATCGCTCGCGACGGCGAAGAGGCCATGCTGGCGGTCGCTGAAACCCAACCGGACCTGGTGCTGCTCGATTGGATGCTGCCTTATGTCTCGGGCATCGAGATCTGCCGCCAACTGCGCCGTAACCCCCAAACCCGCGATTTGCCGGTTATTCTGCTCACCGCGCGCGGCGAAGAAGGCGACCGTATTCGAGGCCTGGAATCGGGGGCCGACGACTATGTCGTTAAGCCGTTTTCGCCCAGCGAACTCATTGCCCGGGTCCGCGCGGTGATGCGCCGCACCCGTCCGGCCTTCGACAAGGATGCGCTGACCTATGCCGATATCGTCATGGATTTAGCCAGCCACCGGGTCAGCCGCGGCGACCAGGTGATCGATCTGGGGCCGACCGAATTTCGCCTGCTGCGGTTCTTCCTCGAACGCCCGGGCCGGGTGTTCGACCGCGAACAACTGCTCGATCATGTATGGGGCCAGGACGCCGACATCGAACCGCGCACGGTCGACGTCCATATCCGCCGGCTGCGCAAGGCGATGAACCTGCCCGGCGCACCCGACCTCATCCGCACGGTGCGGTCGGCCGGATACGCCTTGGAACTCGACCCGGCCGACTGATCGCTTCGAGCCCCACCAACATCCTTCGACAAGCTCAGGATGAGGTTCTTGTTTACGCAAACAAACCGCCTCATGCTGAGCCTGTCGAAGCATGAGAGGCTCCGACCCTAAGGCAATATCGCGTCTTCCGGATGGCGATAGGGCAGACCGAGGGCTTTGGCGACCGCGCTATGGGTGATGGCGCCATGGTGGACGTTGAGGCCAGCCCTAAAATTTTTGTCCTCGTGCAGCGCCCGGCGATAGCCCTTATCGGCCAACTCCATCACGAAGGGCAGAGTGGCGTTGTTCAGCGCCACCGATGACGAGCGCGACACCGCGCCGGGCATGTTGGTGACGCAATAATGCACCACCTCATCGACGATGAAGGTTGGGTTGTCGTGGGTGGTCGGGCGCGAGGTCTCGAAGCAGCCGCCCTGATCGATCGAAATATCGACCATCGCCGCCCCGGGCTTCATGGTCTTGACCATCTCCGCGGTGACCAATTTGGGCGCCGTCGCGCCGGGCACCAGAACCGCGCCGACCACCAGATCGGCAGTCAGCACATAGCGCTCGACCGCATCGACCGTGGAATAGATCGTATTGAGGGTCGGGCCGAACTGCATATCGAGTTCTTTCAGCCGGTCTAGCGAGCGGTCGAGCACGGTGACCCGCGCTTCCATGCCCATGGCCATGCGCGCCGCGTTGGTGCCGGCAACCCCGCCACCGATCACCAGCACATCGGCGGCCTCGACCCCCGGCACACCGCCTAACAAAACGCCACGGCCGCCGCGTTCCTTCTCCAGACAATGGGCGCCGACTTGAATCGCCATGCGACCGGCGACTTCGCTCATCGGTGACAGTAGCGGCAGGCCGCCATGGATATCGCTCACGGTCTCATAGGAAATGGCGACGCATTTCGACGCGATCAGCGCTTCGGTCACTTCGGGTTCGGCGGCGAGATGCAGATAGGTGAACAGGATCTGCCCCTCGCGCAGCAGGGGAAATTCCGAGGCTTGCGGCTCTTTGACCTTGACGATCATGTCGGCCACGGAAAACACCGCCGCCGCGTCAGCGACGATTTCAGCCCCAGCCGCGCGATAATCATCGTCGGTGAAGTTGATGCCGGCGCCGGCGCCGGTCTCCGCCGTCACCGTGTGGCCGTGATGGGTAAGCTCGCGGACTGACGATGGAATCAACCCGACGCGGTATTCCTGGGTCTTAATTTCGCGGGGAACGCCGATATGCATTGTCGCCTCGTCTCCGGTTAGCCTGCCGTTCACTTTAGTGTCGCGCGTTCCGCCAACAGTATCGAATCATTTGGCGACGCCCTATATGTGGGAGGATCGCCTTCGATTGTCAGTAAACATGTTCTGACTGAATCGCGAGGAACAGATATTGGCAAGTTATTTTCCACCGATGCTTAAAGTCAGCGCCACGATCGCGGTGCTCACGGCGCTCGCATTGGGTGGCACCTCCGCCGCCGCGGCCGAGCCGAGCCACGCGATTTCCATGCATGGCGCCCCCAAATATCCTGCCGGTTTTGCGCAGTTCGATTATGTAAACCCCGATGCGCCCAAGGGTGGCGATTTCCGCCTGCACGCCATCGGCACCTTCGACACGCTCAACCCCTATGTCATCAAAGGGAAACCCGCCGCCGGCCTGCATCATGGGTTTGGTAATTTTTTCGAAACCCTGACCCGGCGCAGCCGCGATGAACCCTTCTCGCTCTACGGTCTGCTCGCCGAGTCGATCGAAATGGCGGACGACCGTGGCTGGATCGAATTCACTCTGCGTGCGGAAGCCCGTTTCTCCGACGGCAGCCCGGTCACCGTCGACGATGTTATCTTCAGCTGGCGCACCTTGAAGGAAAACGGCAGTCCCAACGCCCGCGCCACCTGGTCGCGCGCCAAAGAAGTTGTGCAGACCGGGCCGCGTAGGGTGCGTTTTACCTTCGTCGATAATAGCGACCGGGAACTGCCGCTGCTGGTCGCCGGATTCCTACCGATCCTGTCGGAACGGTGGTGGAAAGACCGCACGTTCACCGAAACCACCCTCGACCCGCCGATCGCCAGCGGCCCCTATGTGATCGACTCTGTCGAACCCGGCCGCGCCATCGTCTATCGCCGGAACCCCGACTATTGGGCGCGCGATCTCGCGGTCAGCCGCGGGCAGTTCAATTTAGACACCATCCGCTACGATTATTTCCGCGACGATTCGGTGGCGCTGGAGGCGTTCAAAGCCGGCGATTACGATTATCGCGGCGAGGGCGACGCGGCGCGCTGGGCGACCCAGTACGATTTCCCCGGCCTGACCGAAGGTCGCGCGGTGCGCGAGACCATCGAGAACGGCACCCCGTCGGGGCTGCGCGCTCTGGCCTTCAATCTGCGCCGGCCGCTCTTCGCCGAGCGCCGGGTGCGCCAGGCCCTAAACCTCGCCTTCGATTTCGAATGGCTGAACCAGGCCCTACTGCACAGCGGTTATGCGCGAACCGCCGGCATGTTCTCGAAATCATCTTTGGCGCCCGCCGGCCCGCCCTCGCCGGCCGAGATGAAATTGCTGGAGCCGCTGCGCGGACAGGTGCCGCCGGAGGTCTTCGGCCCGCCCTTCCAGCCGGCCGCGACCGACGGCACCGGGCGCGACCGCACCAATCTTCGCCAAGCCGCCAAATTACTGAAAGAGACCGGCCTTATAGTTCGCGACGGCGTCCTGCACACCGCCGAGGGCGCGCCGTTCCAGTTCGAGATCACCCTGCGCCAACCATCGAACGAACGCATCGCCTTGGCCTACGCGCGCAACCTCAAACGGCTGGGCATCGAGGCTCGGGTGCGCCTGGTCGAATCGGCCCAATTCCAGGGCCTGATCGACAGCTACGATTTCGACATGGTCTTCGGGTTCTGGGGCGTAACCTTGTCGCCAGGCAACGAGCAGCAAAATTATTGGAGCTCGCTGACCGCCGACCAGCCCGGCGGACGTAATTGGGCGGGAGTCGCCGATCCCGCGGTCGATGCGATGATCAGCGCCCTGGGCGCGGCACGCACCCGCGAAGACCTAACGGCGGCGGCGCGCGCCCTCGACCGTATCCTGATGTGGAACTATTACGTGCTGCCGCTCTATCACGATTCCGGCCAGCGCATCGCCTATTGGCGAAAACTGTCGCGGCCCGAGACGGTGCCAGTCTATGGCGTGCGCTTGGAGACTTTCTGGGCGACGAATTAGGATTCGCTAAGGCGCGCTGCCATCAGACCCGATAAATCGCTCTGCGGTCGCGGCCCGACATGGGAGATAACTTCCGCCGCCGCGATACCGCCGATGCGCGCGCACTGCGCCAAATCGGCCCCTTTTGTGTAGCCATATAAAAAACCGGCGGCGTATTGGTCGCCAGCGCCGGTGGTATCGATCACCCGGGAGACCGGCTCGGCGTCGACCACATGGACCTCGCCACCAGCGATTACCACCGAGCCCTTTTCCGACCGTGTGAGCGCGGCGATCGCGCAGTCTTCGCGGGCATGCTGCAGGGCGGTATCGAAATTATCGACTTCGTAGAGCGATAGGATCTCTGCTTCGTTGGCGAACAAAATGTCGATATGACCGCTGATCAGCTCGCGAAATGACTCCCGGTGACGATCGACACAGAACGAATCCGACAGCGTCAACGCGGTCATCCGCCCGGCCGCATGGGCCAACCGTGCGGCCTTGAGAAATGCCTGCTTAGCCTCGTCGCGGTCCCACAGATAGCCTTCGAGATAGGTCACTTGCGCCCGGCCGATCAAGCCATCGTCGATATCGTCCGGCCCCAAATCGGCGCACGCCCCTAAGAAGGTATTCATGGTGCGCTCGGCATCCGGCGTGATCAGGATCAAGCAGCGCGCCGTCGGCGGTCCGTCGGTGGCCGGCGCGGTGATATATTCAGCGCCGACAGCGCGGATATCGTGCGCAAAAATCTCCCCCAACTGATCGTCGCGCACCCGGCCTATATAGGCGCATTTGGCGCCCAGCGACGCCAGACCGGCCGCCGTGTTGCCAGCCGAACCGCCTGATGTTTCGACGCCCGGCCCCAACTCCTCGTAGAGCCTCTCGGCGGTTTCGGCATCGATCAGCGACATCGACCCTTTGGTCATGCCGAGCCGGGCCAGGGTCTCATCGTCGTTCTGCGTCAACACATCGACAATAGCGTTACCGATGCAAACGACATCGAGATCGGCGGCGGACGCTGGTTCGGCGCTCATGCGAAATTCCTTATAACTGACGGGGTGGATTTAAGAAGGTGAACCAGGCGGAGTATAGCCACCACCATCAGTCGGGCAAGGAAAACGGCGCGGCGGCCCGGTCGTAAGGCCTTGGTCTGGTAACCCAGTAGCGCTATGACTGCGTCGTCATGTTCGATGCGTTTTTTAAAACCCTCAATCAACTGCCGACGCCGCCGTTCCAGCGCGTGCTATGGCTAAGTATCGGCGGCAGTCTGCTCACCGCGATCATTCTGTGGTTCGCCATCAACCTCACCCTCAAGAATACCGACTTCATTGGCTGGGGTTGGCTCGACTGGACGGTCGATTTACTGGGCAGCCTGGCTGCGATTGTCTTGTTATTTCTATTGCTGCCGGCCTTTGTCGGCCTGATTGCCAGCCTGATGCTGGAATCGATCTGCCGCGCTGTCGAAGCGCGCCACTATCCGCACCTGCCCGAAGCGCGCAGCCAATCGATTATGGAGGCCATCATTATCGGCGTGCGGTTTGCCGCCATTCTGATCGTGCTCAATATTTTGGTCCTGCCGCTGATATTTGTCCCGCCGGTCTATTTCGTCGTCGGCTGGGCGTTAAACGGTTATTTACTCGGCCGCGAGTATTTTGAGCTGGTCGCCTGTCGGCGGCTGGGTACTGCCGAGCTTCGCGCGGTACGTAAAAAATACAGCCTGTCGACACTGTCCACCGGCCTGGTGATCGCGGTGATATCGATCATTCCGATCGTCAATTTGATCCTCCCGCTGTTCGGCACAGCCTTCATGCTACACAGGTTCCAGCGCCTCCCCGCCATAAGTGGGAATACATAATTTAACGATATATCAACACTTTCTGGCTATTTGCCAAAGTAATATGGGAAGTGTTATATATAGCGAACGTACCGTTGGTATTTGGACCTCCGGCTCTATGCCGTCGCTTTACAGCGCGGTGCCGCCGGTCGATTCCCTGGGAGACGTAATCATGACGTCGACGAACGACGATTCCGACGACCACAGCGAACCCGATTTAAGCTTCTTGGAGAGCCGGCCCGCACGGGTGGCGGAAATCCCCAATTTAGCTCTTGGTCGCAGTTCTATCGGCGACGGCCCGCGATCGGTCGACAGCCGCGCGCTGACCATTGGCCGCGATATCAAGCTGTCCGGCGAAATAACCGAGTGCGAGCTGTTGATTATAGAGGGCCATCTCGAGGCCTCGGTGCCCAACGCAAAGGCCATGGAAATCGCCCAAACCGGTTCTTTCGTCGGTACCGCGACCCTCGGCGACGCCACGATCAGCGGCGAATTCGACGGCGATTTGACGGTCACCAACCGTTTGCGCATCACCGCCACCGGCCGGGTGACCGGCACCATTCGATACGGCCATCTTGAGATTGAAAACGGCGGCGAGATACATGGCGAGCTTACTGTCTCTTCTTAGCTCGCTAGGCCTCAACCGGTCTCAACCCGACGATGCAGCACCCTCGCGGCTGGCGATTATGTCCGGCGGCCTGATTACCGTTTCCCTGGTCTTGCTGCTATTAATCGTCTGATCTATCAGACCGCCAGACCGATTTAATCGAAACGCCCATGCGAACCCGGTATTTCATCATCGCCGCCGCCTGTCTTCTGACGGCTTGTGCCGGCGCACAGAACCGCCAGGCGCCGGCCCAGGCAGACGCTCCCGCGCCGCTCGATGTCGCGCCATCGCAATCTTCGGCCGTACCGCCCACACCCCCTCAGACAACGACCCCAACACCGCCGGCCGTGGCGCAGCCCGCGCCCGTACGTGAGCCCGTACGTGCCGCGCCAAAACCCATTCCCGCGCCGGAAACCTTAATCGGACTGGCCCCCCATGCCGTCGACACCCGGCTCGGCGAGCCGGATATCGTACGTCTCGACGGACCTGCCGAAATCCGCCTCTACCGTAGCGCGGAGGCCAACTGTACGTTTCATGTATTTTTGTATGTGAAGGATGGCGCGGGGCAAAGCCGAGCGGTCGAGTATTATGAAGCGCGCAAACCCGGCGGACGGCTCGCCGGTGCCGATCTCACCGATTGCTATCGCGCCCTGGTCACCGCCAGCTAGATAATCTCAAAGCGTTTTCGCCCTGTATTGGCACTGATCGGCGACCATGCAGCGCGGGCAATCGGGCTTTCTCGCCTTACACACATAACGGCCGTGCAGAATAAGCCAATGATGGGCGTGCTGGCGGTAATGGTCCGGCACCCGCTTGAGCAGCTTTTTTTCCACATCGACGACATTTTTAGCCGGCGCCAGGCCGGTACGGTTGGACAGCCGAAAAATATGCGTGTCGACGGCGATAGTTGGTTCGCCAAACGCCATATTGAGAACCACATTTGCGGTTTTGCGGCCAACCCCGGGGAGCGCCTCGAGCGCGGCGCGGTCATGGGGAACCTCGCCGCCATGCAGATCGATCAATTGGCGGCTCAAGGCGATCACATTCTTTGCCTTGTTGCGGTACAGCCCGATGGTGCGGATATGTTCAGTCAGCCCGCCTTCGCCCAGCCGTAGCATTTTTTGCGGCGTGTCGGCGATCTCGAAAAGCTTGGCGGTCGCCTTGTTGACCCCCACATCGGTGGCTTGCGCCGACAGCACCACCGCCACCAGCATGGTGTAGTTATTGACGTAGTTGAGCTCGGTCGTCGGCGCCGCATCCGCCGCGGCCAAGCGGGCGAAGAAGGTCTCGATCTGGGCTTTGGTCATCTGCGCCATGGCGACCGCTACCTATCCTCGGCACTGTCGGGCTAGACCGACAGTCCCAAAACATCGTTCATGGTGTAGAGCCCGGCGGGCTTACCGGCCGTCCACAGGGCGGCGCGCACCGCCCCGCGGGCAAAGATCGCCCGGTCGGTCGCTCGGTGGGACAGTTCGATGCGTTCGCCCGCGCCGGCGAAAATAACACTGTGCTCGCCGACCACATCGCCGCCGCGCAATGTCGCAAATCCAATGTCGCCGGATTTGCGCTCGCCGGTGATGCCTTCGCGCGACAGGGTTTTTACCGCGTCGAAGTCGACCTCGCGCCCGGCCGCCGCGGCTTGGCCCAACCCTAAAGCCGTACCCGAAGGCGCATCGATCTTGTGACGATGGTGCATCTCGACGATTTCAATATCGAAATCCTCGCCCAGCGCGCGCGCCACCTGCTGGGTCACCGCGAACAGCAGGTTAACCCCGGCCGACATGTTCGGCGCCCAGACGATCGGGACTGCCTCCGCCGCCGCCGCCAGCGCCGCGCGGTGGCTATCCTCCATACCGGTGGTGCCAGCGATCAGCGCGCAGCCAGCATCGGCCGCGAGTTGCGCATGGGCCTGGGTCGCCGCCGGCACGGTGAAATCGATGACCGCGTCGACACCCGCGAACATCGCCGCCGTATCGCCGGTCAGCAGCACGCCCGTGTCGCCGACCCCGGCCAGCGTCCCCGCATCGGCGCCGAGAAATTCAGACCCCGGCGCCTCGGTTGCGCCGGCGAGGGTGCAATCGCCCGCCCCGGCAACAAGGCTGACCACCATGCGGCCCATGCGCCCCGACGCGCCAACCACGCCAATTCTCAGCGACTCCGCCATTTTTAGATTCCGGAAATATTTGACTAGCTGCCGGCGATCTTAACACGGCAGCGGCGCAAGGGTAGCGCTACAGCGCCGGAAGAGGCGCCGCTATTCCTTGAAGTCTTCCCAGAGCTCTTTCACCTTGGTGAAGAAGCCCTCCGCTTCGGGGCTTTGCGATTTGCTACCGCCGGCCTCGCCGAACTCACGCAACAATTCGCGCTGCTTCTTGGTCAGATTGACCGGTGTTTCGACCTGCGACTGCACGTACATATCGCCGCGCGCGCTGCTGCGCAGCACGGTCATGCCCTTGCCGCGCAACCGAAATTGCTGCCCGGTCTGGGTACCGGCGGGAATATTGACCCGCGCCCGGTTGCCGTCGATGGTCGGCACCTCCAGGGTGCCCCCCAACACAGCGGTGGTCATGGGGATCGGCACGCGGCAATAAATGTCGGCGCCTTCGCGGCCGAAGAAGCGGTGCGGTTTGATCGAGACAAAGATATACAGATCGCCTGGCGGCCCGCCGCGCAGCCCGGCCTCGCCCTCGCCGGAAACCCGGATGCGGGTGCCATCCTCGACCCCCGACGGAATGTTCACCGACAGGGTCTTTTCGCGCTCGACCCGGCCGGCGCCGGCGCACTCGCGGCACGGATTATCGATCACCCGGCCGGCGCCCTGACAGGTCGGGCAACTGCGCTCAACGGTAAAAAATCCCTGCTGGGCGCGGATCTTTCCGGCGCCATGGCAGCTCGGACACGCGACCGGCGCGGCACCGCCTTCCGCGCCGCTGCCGTTACATGTTTCGCACGACACCGACGTGTTGACCCGCACCCGCGTCTGCTTGCCGGCAAAGGCGTCTTCCAGGGTGACGTCTAAATTGTAGCGTAGATCGGCGCCGTGGACGTTGGCCTGCCGCCGGCCGCGGCCGCCACCGCCGCCGAAATCGCCGAACATCTCATCGAAGATATCGGCGAACCCGCCACCACCGAAATCGAACCCGCCGGCGCCGGCGCCTGCCGCGCCGCCACCCTCGAACGCCGCATGGCCATAGCGGTCATAAGCCGCGCGCTTATCGTCGTCGCGCAGGGCGTCATAGGCTTCGTTGACTTCCTTGAATTTCCGCTCGGCTTCCGCATCGCCGGGATTGCGGTCGGGATGATGCTGCATCGCCAGCTTGCGATAGGCGCTCTTCATCTCCGCCGCATCGGCGGATCGTTCGACTCCAAGTACCTCGTAGAAATCTCGTTTGGCCATCAGCGTTCGCCCCCGGTCCCCCCAAGCTGCCGGTCCGCCAGGTGCGTTACCGCCGCGTTCGAGCCCCCAACAAACGGGGCGCCCTGGCGGCGGCGCTGCATTCTGGCAACCGTGCGGCTATGAAGCGGACGACTGATCCTTGTGATCGTCTTCGTCTTCGTCTTCGATTTCGACTTCCTCGAAGTCCGCATCGACAATGTCATCGGCGCCCGGTTCAGACGGCCCGCCATCTTCGCCGGGGGCCTCCCCGGATGACGCCTGCTCGGCCTTGTAGATCGCCTCGCCGAGCTTCATCGACGACATGCTCAAAGCCTCGAACTTGGCGGTAATCACCGCGGCGTCCTCGCCTTCCAACGCCTCCTTCAGCGCCGCGAGATCGGCTTCGATTTCCGTTTTTTCCTCTTCGGAGACCTTGTCGCCATGTTCCGACAGGCTTTTCTCGACCTGGTTCACCAGCGCCTCGGCATGGTTCCGGGCTTCGACCTCTTCGCGCCGCGCCTTATCGTCTTCGGCGTGCTCCTCGGCTTCCTTGACCATGCGGTCGATATCGTCGTCGGACAGGCCGCCAGAGGCCTGGATGCGGATCTGTTGCTCCTTGCCGGTGCCCTTGTCGGTCGCCGACACATTGACGATGCCGTTGGCGTCGATATCGAAGGCGACTTCGACCTGCGGCACGCCACGTGGCGCAGAGGGAATACCGACCAAGTCGAACTGACCGAGCAGCTTGTTATCGGCCGCCATTTCGCGCTCGCCTTGGAAGACGCGAATGGTCACCGCCGACTGATTGTCCTCAGCCGTCGAGAAAGTCTGCGCCTTTTTGGTCGGGATGGTCGTGTTGCGGTCGATCAGCCGTGTGAATACACCGCCCAATGTCTCGATACCCAACGACAGCGGCGTCACATCCAGCAGCAACACGTCTTTGACGTCGCCGGCGAGAACACCGCCTTGGATCGCCGCGCCGATGGCGACCACTTCATCGGGGTTCACACCACGGTGCGGCTCGCGGCCAAAGTGATTTTTGACGATCTCCTGAATCTTCGGCATGCGGGTCATGCCACCGACCAGAATAACCTCGTCGATTTCGCCCGCTGACAGGCCGGCATCTTTCAAGGCCGCCTTGCAGGGCTCAATCGTGCGCTGCACCAAATCCTCCACCAAGGCTTCCAGTTTGGCGCGGGTCAGCTTGATGTTGAGATGCTTGGGGCCGGCCTGATCGGCGGTGATAAACGGCAGATTGACTTCCGTCTGGGTTGCCGAACTCAACTCGATCTTGGCCTTCTCGGCAGCCTCTTTCAGGCGCTGCAGGGCCAATTTGTCTTCGCGCAGATCTATCGCCTGTTCTTTTTTAAACTCGTCGGCGAGATATTCGATGATGCGGGCATCGAAATCTTCACCGCCCAGGAACGTGTCGCCGTTGGTCGACTTCACCTCGAAGACGCCGTCGCCGATTTCCAGCACCGACACGTCGAAGGTGCCGCCGCCAAGATCGTAGACCGCGATGGTGCCGCCGTCCTTTTTCTCCAGCCCATAGGCCAGCGCCGCCGCTGTCGGCTCGTTAATGATGCGCAACACTTCAAGGCCGGCGATTTTACCGGCATCCTTGGTCGCCTGACGCTGTGAATCGTTGAAATAGGCTGGCACCGTGACAACGGCCTGGGGCGTGTCTTCGCCTAAAAAGGCCTCCGCGGTCTCGCGCATCTTCTGCAGGATGAAGGCGCTGATTTCCGAGGGGCTGTAATCCTTACCCTGGGCCTTTACCCAGGCATCGCCATTCTCGCCTTTGACGATCTCGTAGGGGACCAGATCCTTGTCCTTTTCGGTCATCGGATCGTCCGAACGGCGTCCGATCAGGCGCTTGATCGCGAATAATGTGTTTTCCGGGTTGGTCACCGCCTGACGCTTGGCCGGCTGGCCGACCAGCCGCTCGTCCTCGTCGGTAAACGCCACCATCGACGGCGTCGTGCGCGCGCCCTCAGCGTTTTCGATAACCTTTGCCTGTCCGCCATCCATTACGGCGACACAGGAATTCGTCGTACCTAAATCGATACCAATAACTTTTGCCATGTTCCCCTCGCTTTTTCGGCAGGTCGGCGCGGCCCGGTCTGGCACCGTGGCTGACCCCCGTCATGTCTGCAAATATCAACGCGTAAATCAGTGTCACGTATGACTTCGCACATATAGGAAAGCCAAGAGGCCTTCGCAACCACTGGAATTAGCCTTATTGGAATTAAAAAACTCCCGGGAATCGGGCGGTTACGGGTCTTCAGCGCCTCGCTATGCAGTACAAACGCATCTGCTTCCCGCAAATGTCGTCATACACCGCCCTGTGACAGGCGAAAATCGTTAAACCGTGGTGTCCACACGGGGCTGCGCAGCGCCGCCATCACCCTTGGCGACCCCGACCCGGGCCGGCCGCAATAGGCGATCGTGCAGCCGATAGCCGGGCTGAATGACCTGCGCGACGGTGCCGCTGGGATATTCGCTGCCGGGCACCTCGAACATCGCCTCGTGGAGGTTGGGATCGAAGGGCTCGCCGGTGGGGTCGATGCGCTCGATGTGATGGGCGTCCAGCGCCTTTAAGAACTCCCGCTCCACGGCCTCCACGCCGCCCAGCAGGTTCTGCAAAAGGCCCTCGCCCTCGCGCTGATCCTCTGGCACCGCCGCCAAGGCGCGCGACAAGTCGTCAGCGACCGTCAGCACCGCCCGGGCGAAATTGGCGACGCCATATTTATGGGCTTCGGCGAGATGGCGTTCGCTGCGTTTGCGAACATTTTCGGCCTCGGCCATGAAGCGCAGAAACTGATCCTTGGTGGTCGCCAGCTCCTCTTCCAACTCGGCGATACGGGTTGCCGGGTCCAGCGCCCAGGGCGATTCGTTTTCGCCCAGATCGATTTTCCCGGCCTCGTCCGGTACAGCTTCGCCTTCGACGGCCGCTTCTTCGGCGCCATCCTCCGCCGCGGCGGTCTCTGCCGCCGGCGTCGGCGTCTCGTTTTCTGCCTTATCGTCTTGGGTATTCATATACTGCTACTGCCTTTAACCTTGGCGACGCTGCGGATCGCGGCGTCCACCCTCCATTATCCCATTAACCGGCCAATGACCTTGGCCGTATAATCGACGACGGGGATCACCCGCGCGTAATTCAGCCGGGTCGGGCCGATTACGCCGATAGCGCCGACGATTTGTTCGTTGCTGTTGGTATAGGGCGCGACAACCACAGAACAGCCCGTCAGGTTAAATAAATCGTCTTCCGCGCCAATAAATATTTTCACCCCCTCGCCGCCGCGGGTGGCATCGAGCAGCCAGGACCAGGATTCCTTGGTCTCCAAAGCGCCATAGAGCGCGCGCACCCGTTCTAGATCCTCGACGGCTTGAACATCATCGAGCAGCCGTTCGGTGCCGCTGACAATCAGCGCGGCCGCGTCGCCGTCGCGGGTACTGGTCGCCATGCCGGCCTCGACCAGCCGCTGGGTCAGCGTGTCGAGCTCTTGCCGGTGCGCCGCCAATTCCGTGGCGAGCTGCGCCTGGCCTTCCTCGATGGTCTTGCCGACCATGCGCGCGGCGAGAAAGTTGGAGGCTTCGATCAACGCCGAGGCCGGCATGCCGACCGGCACATCAATTACCCGGTTTTCGACCGAGCCATCGTCGGTGACCAGAACTACCAGGGCCCGGTCCGGACCGAGGCCGACAAATTCGATATGTTTGAGGCGAACATCGGTCTTCGGCGCCACCACCAGGCTGGCATAATTGCTCAGGCCCGACAGCACTTTTGTCGCCTCTTCCAAGGTTTTCTGCGGATTGCGTCCCTGCGCGGCGCACTGGGCTTCGATCGCACCGCGTTCTTCTTCGGTCAGCCGCCCGACCTCGAGCAGCCCATCGACAAAGAACCGCAGACCCGCCTCGGTCGGCAGGCGGCCCGCCGACACATGCGGCGAATAGAGCAGCCCCGCGTCCTGCAGATCGGCCATGACGTTGCGCACCGTCGCCGGCGATAATTCCACGCCCAACCGGCGCGACAACGTGCGCGAACCGACAGCCTCGCCCGTCTCCAGGTAAGCATCGATTATCTGGCGCAGAATTTCGCGGCTGCGCGCATTTAATTCCGGAACCAAACGGCTCATCGGCGACACCCGCTTCGCGGTTTTCCGCCTATCAAATACGATAAGCTGGTCAAGAACTTAGGCGCGCATCTGCCGCTAATCAAGCCACCGGAGGGCTCTATCGTGCCGCTGGACGCACCGCCGGGCAGCGAGTAGGTTTCCCGCCACATTCCCTACGGGGATTTCCTTTCCGGTACATACAGGCCCGTCCCATGAGCAAAAACTTTCGTCGTCCCTCCGGTCGCGCCGTGGACGAAATGCGCAAGATTCGCTTGAAGACGGGCGCCGCCAAATACGCCGAAGGCTCGTGCTTGGCGCAATTCGGCAACACCCATGTATTGTGCGCCGCGACCGTCGAGGAACGGGTGCCGCCGTGGATGCGCGGCGGTGGCAGCGGCTGGGTGACAGCGGAATACGGCATGCTGCCGCGCTCGACCCACACCCGCACCAACCGCGAGGCGGCGCGCGGCAAACAGTCGGGTCGCACCCAGGAAATACAGCGCCTGATCGGCCGCAGCCTGCGCGCGGCGACCGATCTCGAAGCGCTGGGCGAGCGCCAAATCCGCCTCGACTGCGATGTGCTGCAGGCCGATGGCGGCACCAGAACAGCGGCCATTACCGGCGCCTATGTAGCTTTGCATATCGCGTGTCAAAAACTGGTCCGCGCCGGCGAACTCGATGCCGTGCCGATGTTCGATAAGGTCGCCGCGGTTTCGTGCGGCCTTTACGAGGGTAAGGCGGTGCTTGATTTGGACTATGCCGAAGATTCGAACGCCCAGGCCGACGCCAACTTCGTGCTAACCGCCGGCGGGCGCATCATCGAGGTGCAAGGCACGGCCGAGGACAAGCCCTTCACCCGGGCGCAGTTCATTCGCCTGCTCGACCTGGCCCGCAAGGGCACCGACCAACTCGCCGCCGCGCAACGGGCCGCCTTAGGCCTTGATTGATCTAACCCGGCCAATATGAACCGACGCTTCAGCGACGACCGGCTGGTAATCGCCAGCCACAACGAGGGCAAGGTGCGCGAGATCGCCGACCTGCTGGCCCCGCTGGGAATCGCCGTGGTCAGCGCCGGCGATCTGGGGCTGCCCGAGCCGGTCGAAGACGGCGTCACGTTTGTGGAAAATGCCGTACTAAAGGCGAAAGCGGCCACTCAAGGCAGTGGCCTGCCAGCGCTGGCCGACGATAGCGGGCTCGCGGTGACGGCGCTGGACGGCGCCCCCGGTATTTACTCGGCCCGCTGGGCGGAAGGACCTGGCGGCCGTGATTTCGATAGGGCTATGTCCCGCGTCCACAGCGAACTCGACGATAGCCCCGACCGGTCCGCGCGCTTTGTCTGCGTTCTCGCCCTGGCCTGGCCCGACGGTCAGGTGAAAACATTCGAAGGCGAAGTCGCCGGCGAGATCGTCTGGCCGCCGCAAGGGGCCCGCGGGTTCGGCTATGACCCGATCTTCCGCGCCACTGGCCACGCGCTCACCTTCGGCGAAATCGACCCGGCCGAAAAGCACGCCATCTCTCACCGCGCCGTTGCGTTCCAAAAAATGCTCGACGCCTGTTTTGGTAATCCATCCGACCGGCCCGATGGCTGAGGCAATCGCCACACCGGATACGCTGGCGATTTACGTGCATTGGCCGTTCTGCCGCTCCCTGTGTCCCTATTGCGATTTTAACAGCCATGTCAGCGACGCCGTCGACCATGCGCAATGGCGCGCCGCTTTATTGAGCGAGTTGGCGCATTATGCCGAAATCGCCGGCTCCCGGCGGGTAACCAGCATCTTTTTCGGCGGCGGCACCCCGTCGCTGATGGCGCCCGACACGGCGGCGGCCATTGTCGAGGCTGTCACCCAGCACTTCTCACTCGATAAGGCCATCGAAATCACCCTGGAGGCGAACCCGACCTCGACCGAGGCCGCCCGTCTGGCGGCATTCGCCGACGCCGGGATCAACCGGGTGAGCCTGGGCATTCAAGCCCTGGACGACGCAGCGTTGGGCTTTCTCGGCCGCACCCACAGCGCGAAAGAGGCGATGGCGGCCCTCCAGTTAGCCGCCGGCAGGTTCGAGCGCTATTCCTTCGATCTGATCTACGGTCGACCCGGACAGTCGGTGGAGCTATGGGCGGACGAGCTCGAGCGCGCCATAGCCCTGGCGCGCGGCCATCTCTCGGTCTACCAACTCACCATCGAGCAAGGCACGCCGTTTTTCCTGGCGCATGCGCGGGGCGATTTGATTGTGCCCGACGACGCGGATTCCGCCGCCCTGTTCGAGACCACCCAAGAAATTCTCACCGGCGCCGGCATGCCAGCCTACGAAATCTCCAACCACGCCGCGCCGGGCCACGCCTGCCGCCACAATATGGCCTATTGGCAGTATCGCGATTATATCGGCATCGGCCCCGGCGCCCATGGACGCCTGACAGTGGACGGTAAAATCCATGCCACCCGCCAACATCGCGCGCCGGAGATCTGGCTGCGCCGGGCCGGCGATCACGGTCACGCCACGCAAACCAACGCACCGCTGGAGCCACAAACGGTTATCGCGGAATTCGCTGTGATGGGCCTGCGCATCAACGACGGCATCGACGCCGGCCAATTCCGCGACCGCACCGGCAGAGCCCTCGACGACATTATCGATCCGGCGGTCTCACAGCGTTTGACGGCGGGCGGGCTTATTATCCACGATGGCGACGGGCTGCGGGCCACTCCGGCCGGCCGGCAGCGCCTCGACGCGGTTGTCGCCGCTCTATTCGCCTAGTTGATAAAATCGTCGAAGGCGGTCGGCGCCGGGTCGATTTCGCGCGCGCCGTCGCGTTGGATCTCGAAGACCGACAACCCCCGCTCGACCAGCCCCGACCGCCGCAGACGGAAAATACCATCCATGCCGGTAAAACCGACCGGCGAAGTCAGAGCGTCGAGAGAATACATATTCGCGCTCAACTCATTGGCCCGCGCGGTGCGCTGCGCCAGGACGATCGACAGCGCCGTCGCGTCATAAGCTAACGTCGCCCGGCGCTCGGGCTCGCGCTCATAGAGCTGGGTGAACCGCGCGACGAACCGCTCCCGCGTCGCGGCCGGCGGCGCGGCGAACCACGCCCCGGCCATGCTGGGTTCGGTGCGTAGTGACGGATCGTCCCACAGCCACGTCCCCAATAACTTTATCTGCGTCGGATCGATGTCGTAGAAGGCCAATAACGGCGCGATGCGCAGCACCTCCTCGCCGCCGGCGGGCAACAACAGCGCCTCGAAATCGACCTCGCCCAGGGTCTCCAAGTCTTCCAGGCGTTGCAGGGCGCGCTTGGATATTTCATCATCGCGCGCCGCCAATTCTTGGCGCTGCTCGACCAGCGCTTGATGACGCTCGTCATAGCGGCCAAGCAATTTCACCGTGTCGATCAGCGCTTGGGTTTCGTCCAGATAATAGGCGATGTCGGTCAGCTCGCGCCCGCCAAGACCGGTATTCTCATTGAGCGCGGCGGCCATGCGGCTGCCATAGAGGTCGTCGGGCACCAGCGCCGAAAATCGCGTCATATTCTGCGAGAAAGAATAATCGACGATGCGCTGCACCTGGTCTTCCGGGAAAAATCCCATGGCGTAGACGCCGTCGCCGACAATCTCGCGGTTATTGGAAAACGCCAGCACCGGAATATTGGCCGGCCGCGCGATATCCGCCACCGCCAGCACCGCGCTGGAAAATAGCGGCCCCAAAATAAATTGCGCGCCGTCCTCGCGGGCGGCCAACGCGGCGGCGCTGGCTTGCCCGACCTGTCCACCGGTGTCGTACAGGCGAAGCTCGAAATTCTCGTCCGCCAGATCGAACACCGCCATCTGTGCGGCGGCCAGCAGATCGCGCCCGAACGGCGCTGCCGAGCCGGTCAGCGGCACCAGGATGGCGACAGTCACCTGACCCGGCTTGCGCAAAATATCCGTTTCGGGGCCGGCCGGCCCGGCGATAACCGGCTCGATCGGCGCCGCTTGCACCGGTGGGGCCGGCGGCGGCGGTGGCGTTACGACAGGCGGCGGTTGTTGCGCGGGTGGCGGGGTTGCCGCTATGTCTTGTTGGGCGCACGCGGACAGCAGCAGGGCGGCCAGCGCCAGCCAGAAAAACCGCAGCCTCAGATGCTCAGGGTTGGATAGGAAAACTATTAGTCGTGACACCACGTCAATCCACTTCACCCGGTTCAACAACGCCCGACCCGTCCGGCAAACGCGCCGGCGAGCCTAGCGATCCAGCGGAGCCGCGGCAACCGCGCCGCGCGTCCTTAGCGCCGGGCTTGTACCTTGTCGCGACGCCGATTGGCAATCTTGGCGACATCACCCTGCGCGCCCTCGACATTCTGCGCGACGCCGACTTGATCGCCTGCGAGGATACCCGCATCACGCGCCGGCTGCTGAGCCATTACGGCGTCGATACGCCGACCACCGCCTATCACGACCACAATGCGCCCGCCGCGCTACCACGGCTTATCAAACGCCTACAAAAGGGCGAGATCGTGGCGCTGGTGAGCGACGCGGGGACGCCGCTGATTTCCGACCCCGGCTACCGGCTGGTGCAAGCGGCCATCGCCGAAGGCATCCCGGTGACCACCGCGCCCGGACCGGTTGCCGCCATCGCCGCGCTCACCCTGGCCGGCCTGCCGACCGATAGTTTTCTATTCGCCGGCTTTCTGCCGCCCAAACAGGCCGCCCGGCGGCAACGGCTGGAGGCGCTGGCGGCAGTGCCGGCGGCGCTCATCTTCTACGAATCGCCCCGCCGGGTGCCCGCCACCTTGGCCGAGATGGCCGATTGTTGGGGCGAGCGTCCGGCCGCCCTGGTGCGCGAGATCACCAAAATCTATGAGGAGGTGCGGCGCGGGTCGCTGGGCGAATTGGCCGCCGCTTTCGCCGAAGAGGGCCCGCCGCGCGGCGAGGTGGTGCTGGTGGTCGGCCCGCCAGCGCCGCAGGCCAGTCTCGACGACGGTCAGATCGACGCCCTGTTGGCGCAGACCCTGGCGAGTATGAGCCTGCGCGATGCGGTCGACCATGTGGTCGCCGCGTCGGGTCGCCCGCGCCGCGATGTCTACCGCCGGGCGTTGGCGCTGGCGGCGGACGAGCCATCAGAATGACGCCGCCGCCGGGTGGTCGCGGCCTGGCCGGCCGGCGCGCGGCGTACAAGCGCGGGCGCGGCGCGGAAGCCCGCGCGGCGCTGCTGCTGCGCGCCAAGGGCTATCGCATTATCGCCCGCGATTATCGCTGCCGGGTCGGCGAGATCGACATCATCGCCCGCCGGGGACGGGTTCTAGTCGCGGTCGAAGTGAAGGCCCGGGCCAAATTAAGTGATGCGGCAGAGGCGATCGGCCCCCGGCAACGCGCGCGCATTACCCGCGCCTTGAGCGACTTCATGGCCCGCCATGGCGACCTCGCCCAGTGCGATATTCGTTTCGACGCGGTACTGCTGTCACCGCGCCAGTGGCCGCGGCACATCGTCGATGCCTGGCGGCCGAGCGGCGATGATTAGCCCCTTGCCGAATTAGCGTGAAACCGCCTACAGAGTTTGCAGCCTCGTTGCCCCATTGCCGCCACACTCGGACTTTAATCAAGCCTGTCATGACAAATAGAGCCATGTTCCCAAAACGACTTCCGGCAATTTTCTGCGCCGCCCTGTTCGCGCTCGCCGCCTGCACGCCAACCGGTGCGGTTATCGGCGCCGGCGCCACCGCCGGGGTTGCGGCCTCGGAAGAGCGCGGCATAAAGGGTTCGGTGCGCGACGCCGGCATCCGTATCGAGATCAACGATCTATGGCTCAACGAAGGGCTTGAGTTGTACAATTCGGTCAGCTTGCAGATCTATGAGGGCCGGGTGCTGCTGGCCGGGCGGGTGGCCAACCAAGACATCGCCGACAAGGCGACACGTTTGGCCTGGCAGCCCGACAATGTTCGCGAGGTGATCAATGAAATCCAGGTCAAGCGGGGCGCCGGCATCGAAGCCTTCGCCCGCGATTCGCTGATCAACGCGCGCCTCGATTCCCAGCTTCTTTTCACTGACGGCATCAGCTCGATCAACTACTCGACCCGCACCATCGCCGGCACCGTCTACCTGCTCGGCGTGGCGCAAAATCAAGCCGAGCTCGACCGGGTCTTTCAGGTCACCCGCAATATTCCCGACGTGAAAGGGGTCGTCAGCCATGTGCTGCTGGTCGACGATCCGCGCCGCCTGCAACAGCCCTCGGTCAAACCGAGCAGCGGGACTTGAGCGTCAGCGCCCTATCGCCCGATACCGACGCCCTGGCGGCGCTGCAACTGCTGGCGCGCCGCGACGATGCCGACATCAACGTTGGCGAAGCCGCGCTTCTGCTCGCCGCGCGCGACCGCCCCGGCGTGTCCCTCGACCGCTACCGCGACCATCTCGAAAAGCTTGCCGACGACGCCGCCGCGGCCTACGCCCAAAGCGAAGGCAGCGGCGCGGCAAAGCACGAGGCGCTCAATCAAGTCATTGCCGGCGATCATGGCTATGCCGGCGACAGCTTGTCATATGACGATCTGCAGAACGCCAATTTGATGCGGGTCATCGACCGGCGCAAAGGCCTGCCGATCGCTTTGGGCATTCTCTATCTCTATGCCGGCCGCGCTCTGGGCTGGCATATCGAGGGACTGAACTTTCCCGGCCATTTCCTGCTGCGCCTGGAAGCCGCCGGGGAGCGCATCATTTTCGACCCCTTCAATGGCGGCAAGGTGATCGAGATTTCCGATATGCGCGCGCTTTTGAAGGCGACGCGCGGCGGCGACGCGGAGCTGCTGCCTGAGCATTACACACCGGCGAGCAACCGCGACATTCTCATCCGCCTGCAAAACAACAAGAAGGTGCGCCTGCTCAAGGCCAAGCAGGTCGCCGAGGCGCTAACCGTCGTCGAGGATATGCTGGTCTTCGCCCCGGGATCGGCGGGCCTGTGGCACGAGGCCGGGGTGCTGCACAGCCATCTAGGCAATATACGCGCGGCCCTGGTGGCGCTCGAGCAATGCCAGGATTTATCGACATCGCCGCAAGACAAGCACCGGGTCGCCCAACTGATCGGCGAACTGCGTAATCGCTTGAACTAAGGCGGCGCTAATGTATCGTGCGGCTCTTCTGGAATAGGAGAAGCCCCATGAGCCTGGCCGTCGCCATCCAAATGGACCCCATCGAGTCGATCGACATCGACGGCGATTCAACCTTCGCCCTGGCGCTCGAGGCACAGACCCGCGGCCACGCCCTGTTCCACTATCTGCCGCAAAATTTAAGCCTGCGCGACGGCCGCGTACTGGCCCGCGCCCAGCCGCTTGAGGTGCGCCGCGAGGCCGGTAATTTTTTCACCATGGGCGCGGAACAGACGTTGGATTTGGCCGGGGTCGATGTGGTGCTGATGCGCCAGGACCCGCCCTTCGACATGGCCTATATCACCGCGACCCATGTACTCGAGCATATTCACCCGCAGACCCTGGTGGTGAACGATCCGGTATCGGTGCGCAACGCGCCGGAAAAATTGTTCGTCACCCATTTCGACGGGCTGATGCCGCCGACCCTGATCACCTCGAACAGCGACGACATCAAGGCCTTCCGCGCCGAGCATGGCGACATCATCATCAAGCCGCTGTACGGCAATGGCGGCGCCGGCGTGTTCCACATCCAGCCCGGCGACGAGAACCTCACCGCGCTGTTGGAGCTGTTCACCGATCTGTACCGCGAGCCGGTCATCGCCCAGCGCTATTTGCCGGAAGTCCGCCAGGGCGACAAACGCATCATACTGGTCGACGGCAAGGCGGTCGGCGCCATCAACCGGGTGCCGGCGGCGGGCGAGGCGCGCTCTAATATGCATGTCGGCGGCACGCCGCTAAAGTCCGAGCTGACCCAGCGCGAGCGCGATATCTGCGCCGCCATCGGCCCGGCCTTGAGGGAACAGGGGCTGATCTTCGTCGGCATCGATGTGATCGGCGACTACCTCACCGAAATCAACGTCACCTCGCCGACCGGCATTCAGGAGATTGACCGTTTCGACGGCGCGAACCTGTCGGGCCTGATCTGGGACGCCATCGAGACCCGTCACGCCGAGACCCGGCAGTAGGGCCGCAAAGCCAGCAGGTTTATCGCATGTGACAGCCTCGTCCTTCGAGACGCCGCCCTCCGGGCGGCTCCTCAGAGCCTGACCGGAAATGAAGTGAGCGATATCAGCGGTTTATCAATCTGACCCTCGAGCATCATCACCCCCACCCCAACCCTCCCCCCTCAAGGGGGAGGGGGTAATAGCCAGCGGGTCGCTAATAATTTCCCTCCCCCCAGTGAGGGGGAGGGTTAGGGAGGGGGGGTGGCGTTAGCCATTGCGTTTGGTTTTCACCAACGGGGCGGGGAACAAGGTCTTAGAAACAAACAATTCATTTCCGGTCAGGCTCTCAGGATGAGGCTTAGTACTTATCTAACAGAATTCCTCATCCTGAGGGCTCGCGCAGCGAGTGTCTCGAAGGACGAGGAATTTCGGCGCTCGCTATAGGCGATTGCCCGCCCAAAGCAAGAGGCCCGCCGATGGCGGGCCTCGGAAACATCTAAAGATGTGGCACCCCTCCGGCCTCGTCCTTCGACAAGCTCAGGATGAGGCCTCATGGTGAGCCTGTCGAACCATGAGGGGCGCCCTCGAACTCCAGTGCGGTGCACAAAGTCCCTCTCCTTGAGGGAGAGGGTTCTTTACGCTACCGATATTAGTTGGCTGGAAACTCTTCCAGTCCCGGCGGCACGCCGTCGGGCCGCGCCAGCAGATCTTCTTCCTTCTCACCGGCAGCAAGGCGGCCGAACAGCTCGTCGGGATCGAACTTCACGCCGATCGGGTTCGACGTGAACTCGCCATTGTCGAAATATTCGGCGAACTCCTCTTCGGGAATATTGTCGACCTGCAACTCGACTTGGTTCTTGTCGGGGTCGAAATAATACATCGACGTGGTGGGGCCGTGGTTGATGCAGAATTCGGGGGTGATGTCTTCACCCTTCAAGCGATTATAGGTATGCGCCAGATCACCAAGATTTTCGTAGGTGAAAGCCATGTGATGCATGCCCGCGTGGCCGTCGACATGCTCTTTGGTGCCCGGGAAACCGAGCACCGCGACCCGGTGATGTTCGTTGTCATAGGCGACGAAACCGAAACCGGGGGTCTCGTACATCGCTTCGGCCTCGAGCACGGTCTTGTACCAGTCGAGCACGAGCTTCACACGATCCGGCGGCGTTTTTAGCACCACATGGGCTAGTTTCGCCGGCGCAATTTTGCCGCGCGCCCTCGCCGTTTCCGGCATTTTTGCTACTTGGCTTCCATCCATTGGATTTTCTCCCTGATTATGCGAGTGGGTCTCTGAAATCGCATTCCCCGAATAACCCATACTCACCCTAAAACGATTCCAAAGCAATATTTGCAAGCCCCGGCCCACACATGGTTGACGAGGCCGCGCGTTCGCGGCTCACTGTCGGGCGGCGAACCTGCCATCAGGGGAGTAACAGACATGGACCGTAAATTATCGCCGCCGCCTGTGCGCGACACCAAGACGCCGCGCCTGAAAGTGCCGGCCGGGGCGTGCGACACGCATTTTCATATATTCGGGCCGCAGGCGCGCTTCCCCTTGAACCCGGCCCGGCCGCTGGAGGTCGAGGACAGCACCTGCGACGATCTGATCAAGCTGCACGACACGCTGGGCATCGCTCGCGGCGTCATCGTGCAGTCGCTGATGCAGGGTCATTGCTACGAATATATGCTGAACGCCCTGTGCCGCGCGCCGGATCGCTTTCGCGGCATCGCCATGCCGGCGCCGGATATTACGGATGGGGAGTTGGAAATTCTCGATAAGGCCGGGGTGGTCGGCGCGCGCTTTGCCTATCGCTGGTCGGCGGAGATCGACACCGCCATGATCGCCCGGGTCCACGAGCTGGGCTGGCACCCGCAATTCTGGTTCCGCGGCGAAGAGGAGGCCCTGGCCTGGCGCGACACCATGCTGGCCTCACCGGGCAATTTCGTGATCGACCATATGGGCTGGCAGCCGGCGGTCGACGGCATCGACGCGCCGGGCTTCAAGGTGGTGCTCGACTGCCTCGACACCGGCCGCTGCTGGGTCAAGCTGTCCGGCCCCAACCGCTTCTCTTCGTTCGACGCGCCGCCCTACGCCGACACGCTGCAATTCGCGCAAACCCTGGTGACGCGCGCGCCGGAACGCCTGCTGTGGGGCTCCGACTGGCCCCACCCGGACCATTTCGAGCCTATGCCCGACGACGCCGACATGCTCGACCTCATGCTCGACTGGGTGCCGGACGCGGACACCCGCAAGCAGATCATGACCGACAACCCGGCGGATTTGTTTGGGTTTTAGGGGGATGACATAAAATAGTCAGAATGACTTTGCTGAATCTTTATTTATCAAATTTTCACATTGTTTATTGTTGGCAAAACGATACTGCAATTGTAACCATCCGGTTTCCGTGCGGCTCGCTACGGCTGTAAGAAGAATCTCTACTATACCGTCCTTCAAGTTAGCGTTGCTTTCCCCATCCCACGCAGCCTGCAACCCCCTCTCTTTTTTGAGCAACCCAGTTGTCCAATCCTGAGGTTCATCCCAGATGCTACCACTTTCCAAATAGTCGATTGTCTCGGCACGCCCATAAATACTAGAAAGTTGCTCACGGATTGATTCGAACTCTTTCTTGAGCTCATTTCCGTACACGCTCGTCGGTATCGTCACCCCGCCGGCTATCAGCACACACACGCCAGTCTGTGGGTGGATTCTCACAACATACTTATTAAACCGAGAATGAGGCCTTGGCGGAGATATTGAAAACTGAAAGGTTTGTTTGGTTTCCTTTAAATTGTTCAGCTGTTCTTTCTTCATTCCTTGTTCAATGCCAAAGGGGCCAGCCGACGCTGCGTCAGCCATCCCAAACACCATCAACCCCGCAATTATGTATCGAAACATTCAGGTTCTCCTCGACTGGTTGAAGACAGCTTAAACTGGTCTAGCAAGGAATTGAAACGCTCGCCTCAACGATATTCGAAGGCAATACCAACTGATAAATTCGGTCGCGCTGAAACTGTGCAACACCGCGCCACCATTTAAGCAGTTTGAAAACAGCCTGTCACCCGTTTGTTCTTTTTTTGTTCTCATCCGCCGCCATTCCCCCTATAGTCGTCTCCAACGAAACCCGCACACCAAGGCGGGGGCGGAGAGAGAGAGACGTGGTTGCACATGTCAACACGGTGGCGTTTCAGGGCGTCGAGGTGGTCGCTATCGACTGCCAGGTGCAGATGGCCTCGGGCCTGCCGGCGTTCACCGTGGTCGGCCTGCCCGACAAGGCGGTGGGCGAGAGCCGCGAGCGGGTGCGCGCGGCCCTGGGGGCGCTCGGCCTCGCCCTGCCGCCCAAGCGCATCACGGTGAATTTGGCGCCGGCCGATCTGTTAAAGGAAGGCAGCCATTTCGATCTGCCCATCGCGCTCGGCCTGTTGGTGGCGATGGACGTGCTGGCGCCCGACGAGGTGGCGGCCTATTCCGCGCTCGGCGAATTGTCCCTCGATGGCGCGGTGGCGCCGGTCGCCGGCGTGCTGCCGGCGGCGATCGACGCCTCGGCCCACGCCCGCGGGCTGATCTGCCCAGCCGCCCAGGGCGGGGAGGCGGCGTGGGCCGGCGAGCTCGACATTCTGGCCGCGCCCAACGTGCTGGCCCTGGTCAACCACTTCAAGGGCACGCAGGTGCTCAGCCCGCCGGCGGCCAAACCGCCGCTGCCGACAACCGATTACGCCGATCTGCGCGACATCAAAGGCCAGGAGACCGCCAAGCGCGCGCTCGAGATCGCCGCCGCCGGCGGGCACAATTTGTTAATGATGGGCCCGCCCGGCGCCGGCAAATCGATGCTGGCCCAGCGCCTGCCCGGCCTGTTGCCAACCCTGTCGCCCAACGAGGCGCTGGAAGTCTCGATGATCCATTCCCTGTCGGGCACATTGCCCCTGGAAGGGCTGATGCGCGAGCGGCCGTTCCGCGACCCGCACCATTCCGCGTCGCTCGCGGCGTTGATCGGTGGCGGCCACCGGGTCAAGCCGGGCGAGATTAGCCTGGCCCATCGCGGTGTGTTGTTTTTAGACGAGCTGCCCGAATTCGACCGCCGCGCCCTGGAGGCCCTGCGCCAGCCGCTGGAATCGGGCCGCGCGGTGATCGCCCGCGCCAACCAGCATGTCGCCTTCCCGGCGCGCTTTCAAATGGTGGCGGCGATGAACCCGTGCCGCTGCGGCCAGCTCGACGACCCGGCCCTGGCGTGTTCGCGCGCGCCGCGCTGCGCCGCCGATTATCAGGGCAGATTATCCGGCCCGCTGATCGACCGCATCGATCTCCATGTCGACGTGCCGGCGGTCGCCGCCAGCGATCTGGCCCTGCCGCCACCGGCCGAGACCAGTGCCGACGTGGCTGCGCGCGTCGCCGCGGCGCGGGACATCCAGAGCGCGCGTTACGCCGCGCACGGCCTGCACACCAACGCGGAAGCCGACGGCGAGTTGCTGGAAGCGGTCGCCGCGCCCGACGGGCCGGGCCAAAGCCTGCTGGGGGACGCGGCGGAGAAACTCAAACTCTCGGCGCGGGGCTATCACCGGGTCCTGCGCATCGCCCGCACGCTAGCGGATCTCGATGGGGCCGATCTGGACGGCGCGGGCGATGGGAACGCCCCGGTGCGCCGCATCCATATCGCCGAAGCGCTGAGCTACCGCCGCGCCGCGCCGGGGCGTTGAGGCGTGCAGACCTGTGAGGTCAACGAACGCCCGCCATCCTTCGAGACGCTCTTTCGCCTCATCCTGAGGAGGGCCGCCAGGCCCGTATCGAAGGGCGAAGCGAAAGGGCTCCTCAGGATGAGGACTGGTGATATGGCACCTTCGAGCCATCCTTCAGCCCAAAGATCGCCTTCTTGTTGCCGAAGTCCGACACGGTGACCGAGAACACCTCCAGCCCGGCCGCCTCACCCAGGCGCGCCAGATCGTCTTTCGAATACAGGCAAATCTCGTCGTGGACGCCGTGCTTCGCCGCCATATCGAGCGCCAGGGGCGTCATCCGTTCCTCGACGTCGACTGAAGCGCCGGCATAGCCCTCGCCCAGCTCGCTATCGACACCCGACGCGGAAATGAAGAAGCGCGCGCCGGGGCGGCAAACATCGCGCAGGGTTGCCAGCAGCGCGCGGGCCTCGTCGAAGCGCAGATAGTGGATCGCCCGCTGGGAGTAGACGATATGAAGAGGGGCCTCGAAATTCCCGGCGCTGAGTTGTCTGGCGTCACAGCACAGATAGCGCACCGGGTTCGCCGGGAAGAGTTCGTTGAACTGAGCGACCCGCGCCGAAATATCGACCGGCTCGCACAAGGTCACCGCCGCGCCGAGCGCCGCTAAGCGAAAGCCCTGAGCGCCCAGGCCACAGCCGATATCGACGGCGCCGACATCGCCGCCCAGGGACAGACAAAATTCCAGGCACGCCCGATCCAGCGCGTCGATACGCTGGCTGGCGATATCCCCGCCGTGGCGGCCCGACGTGGGCACCATCTGGTCGCCATACAGGTTGAGCGGCGGGGTCACCTGCGCGCCTAATGGGCGTGTTCGGTGGGCCCGTAGAAGCTGAAAAAGACCACGCAGCCGACCGGATAACTCAGCGGCCCGTGGGCAATGTCGTCGCCGGGGCCGAACAAATAGTCGCCTTGTTTCAGTATTTCGCCGCCGACATGCATCTCGCCTTCGACAATCAAATTGCTGTGCCAGCCCTTATGACTGTGCCGGGGCTCGACATAGCCGGGCGGGAAGCGGGCGAACCCATCGCGCCGGCCGGTTTGCGGGTCATGGGAAAACATCTTGACCTGCACGCCCTCGGGCAGGGTGAATACATCGGTGTCGTCTTCCCATTCCATCTCTTCGGGGTGCAGGGCGATGAGGTTTTTGCCGCCGACAATCATTTTATTCTCCCTGGCCGTTGTCGATATCGATCCGGAGAATATAGCGCCCAACGCCTAATACGGCACATCGCCCTGGATGACGATGCGGTGCATTAGGCGATGATCGGTATAATCGAACAGCGCATAGTGCAGCGACAGCCGGTTGTCCCAAATCGCCAAATCGTTGGTCTGCCATCTGTGGCGATAGTTGAATTCGGGCGTGCGCAGATAATCGAACAAATAGCGCAGCAGAAAGTCGCTCTCGCGCTTATCCATGTCCTTGATCAGCGAGGTCATGGATTCGTTGACGAACAATCCCTGCTTGCCGGTCACCGGATGGGTGCGCACCATCGGGTGCAGCGCCGGACGATACGTGGCGCGCCGCGACTTGATATAGTCGGTGCCCTTTTCGTCCTCATACATTTCCGGCCGAACATGCTCGTCATAGGGCTGGTAGGAATTGTGGAACGCCCACAAGCCATCGAGATGGGCTTTCATGCGCTCGGACAACGCCTCATAGGCCGCCGCCGTGCTGACCCAGATCGTGTCGCCGCCCTCGGGCGGGATATCCTTGGCGTAGAGCACCGTGCCCAGGGTCGGCCGCTCGGTGCCGACGAAATCGGTGTGCCACAGGTCGCGCGTGACATGGGGCGGGTTGTCCGCATCGTATTCGAGGATATCGACTTCCGGATTTTCCGCGCTCTTCTCAAAGCCCGACACCGCGGCCGGCTGCGGTTCGCCGAAGCGCCGCGCCAGGGCAACCTGCTGATCCGGCGTGATGTGCTGATCGCGGAACACGATCACCGTGCGGTCGAGCAGGGCATCGTGGATCTCGTCGAACTGGCGGTTGGTGAGATCCTGGGAAAGATCGATGCCTTCGATGATGCCGCCGCAGGCCGGCGACATCTCGTTGAGGGTGAAACTTTCGTAGGTCATGGGCGTTCCCGTTCTTTTTTTATTCTACACCAGGAATTCGGACAATTGTCGCCGATCGGGCCGCCGCGGGCAAGGCGGCCCGTCCTAATTCTACGCTGGCCTATTTGTCCACCGGCTTGATCATCCGGCCGAGATTTTGGCCGCCAAATATGTGAACGTGGAAATGGGGGACTTCCTGATGGGCGTCCGCGCCATGGTTGGCCAGCATGCGGTATCCCGGCGCGGCCAGGCCGGCCTCGCGGGCGACATGGCCGACGGCGCGCAGAAACCCGGCCAGTTCGGCCTCGCTCGCATTGGCGGTGAAATCGTCCGACGAGACGTAGGCGCCCTTGGGGATGACCAAAATATGGGTCGGGGTCTGCGGGTTGATATCGCGAAACGCCAGCGCATGGTCGTCTTCGAAGACCTTGTCGCAGGGAATTTCGCCGCGCAGAATTTTGGCGAAAATATTTTCCGAATCATAGGCCATCGCCACTATTCCCTATCGTTGTTTCGGGTCGCTATTTTGGCTCCGCGATGCTTTCTCCGCTAAGCCGGACACCCCTTCGCGGCGCGCCAGTTCGGCCCACACATCTTCCGGGCGAAGGCCTTGCTCGGCCCACAGGACGCACAAATGATAGAGCAGATCGGCGCTCTCGCGGGTCAGCGCCTCGGGGCCTTCCTCCAGCGCCGCTACCACCACTTCGGCCGCCTCTTCGGTGATCTTGGCGGTGATCGCCGCGGTGCCGCCAGCCAACAGTTTCGCCGTATAGGACGAGCCCGGCGCGGCGCTTTTGCGCGCCTCGATGGTCGCGAAGAGCCGGTCCAGCGCGGCGTCGGATTTTTCATCGGCCATAATGGTTACGCCTTCTTTTCGGCAATCGGCCGCACCGCGACCCCCGCCTCGGCCATGTGCGCCTTGGTCTCGGCAATCGAGTACTCGCCGAAGTGAAAGATCGACGCCGCCAGCACCGCCGAGGCGTGACCCTCGCGCACCCCGTCGACCATATGGTCCAAGGTGCCCACACCGCCCGACGCGATCACCGGAATCGAGACCGCGTCAGCGATGGCGCGGGTTAGGTCGACGTCGAAGCCCGCCTTGGTGCCGTCGCGGTCCATCGAGGTCAGCAAAATCTCGCCGGCACCGTAGGATTCCATGCGCTGCGCCCATTCCACCGCATCCAAGCCCGTCGGGTTGCGGCCGCCATGGGTAAACACTTCCCACTTGTCGGGGCCGGTGGCTTTGGCGTCGATGGCGACCACGGTGCACTGACTGCCGAATTTCTCGGCCGCCTCGCGCACGAATTCCGGCGTCGTCACCGCCGCGGTATTGATCGACACCTTGTCGGCGCCGGCCAGCAACAGGCGGCGGATATCGTCGAGTGTGCGCACCCCGCCACCGACGGTCAGCGGCATGAAACAGGCCTCCGCCGTGCGCGCCACAACATCGAAAATAATGTCGCGGTTATCGCTCGACGCGGTGATGTCGAGGAAACACAGCTCGTCGGCGCCCTCGCGGTCATAAACCTTGGCCTGCTCGACCGGATCGCCAGCGTCGCGCAGATCGACGAAGTTGACGCCTTTGACGACACGGCCGTCCTTAACGTCGAGACAGGGGATGACACGAACTTTCAGCATGGCGCTCAGTTTGCCAGAAACTTTAGGGCGGCGGCCACATCGAGCCGCCCGTCATATATCGCGCGGCCGCTGATAACGCCAATGATGCCGTCGCCCTCATGGGGTTTGAGGCGCTCCAAATCGGCCAGGGACGATACCCCACCCGAGGCGATCACCGGGGTCGACAGGGTCTGCGCGAGTTCCGCCGTGGCGGCGACATTGGCGCCTTCCAGGGCGCCGTCCCGGTCGATATCGGTATAGATAATCGCCGCGACCCCGGCGTCCTCGAAGCGCCGACCGAGCTCGACCGCGGTTAGCGTCGCGGTTTCCGCCCAACCTTCCACCGCCACCCTGCCGCCACGGGCATCGATGCCGACCGCGATTCGCCCCGGAAAGCGCTGGCAGGCCGCTTTCACCATGTCGGGATCCTTGACGGCAGCGGTGCCCAAGATAACCCGGCTTACGCCCGCGGCCAGCCACATATCGATGGTCGCCAGATCGCGGATCCCGCCGCCGAGCTGAACCTCCGCCCCGGCCTCACGCGCCGCCGCCAATATGCCTTCCACCGCGGCGGCGTTGACCGGTTCGCCGGCGAAGGCGCCGTTTAAATCGACGATGTGCAACCACGCCGCCCCGGCGGCGATGAAGGCCGCCGCCTGGCCGGCCGGGTCGTCGCTAAACACCGTCGCTTGGTCCATATCGCCGCGCAGCAGACGCACACATTGACCGTCTTTCAAATCGATGGCGGGAAATAAAATCATGACGCCGACTAAAGATCCTTCGTGTAATACAGGCCGGTTACATATTCGCCGTCGATGCGCGCATATTTCGGGTGCACGCCCCATTTTGTGTAGCCGCTTTCCTCGAAAATTTGAATGGCCCGCTTCTGGGTCTCGCGCACATCCAGGTTGAGCACCGTATAGGCTTCGCGGCGGGCCAAATCTTCGCAGGCCTCTAAGATCGCCGGCGCCAAGCTATGGCCGCGCGCCCACGGCGCCAGAAAAAACGTGCTGACGGTCACCGTAAAGGACTGCGCCTCTGCGTTCGAGCGCGGCCGGTTGAGTTGGGCCGAGCCGGCGATCACGCCGTCGAGGCGACCGACAAATACCGTACGCCCGGGCACCAGCAGGGTGCCGCGCAAATAGGCCTCCATGACATCGCGGCGCGGCGGCTTCAACCAGCCGAACCCGCCCCCGGCGGTGATCGCCTCTTCGGCCGCATCGCACAGATCGGCGAGGTCGTTGCCGCGAAATTCCGACAGTCGCTCTATATGGGTATCAGCCATGATCTTCACCGCCCCCCGGCATTACGGCGACCAATCGAGAAAGTTGGCGATCAACCGCAGGCCGGTTGCCTGGCTTTTTTCCGGATGGAACTGGGTGCCCACCATATTATCGCGGCCCACCATAGCCGTAATCGGGCCGCCATAATCGGTGGTCGCCAGAACATCGCGGCGCTCGGCGGCGTCGAGGTGATAGCTATGGACAAAATAAGCGTGCGGCCCCGCGCCGTTTGGCGCCAACCCGTCGAGCACCGGATGGGTGGCGTCTACAATGTTCAGCTCGTTCCAGCCCATATGGGGGATTTTCAAATCCGGTGACGACGGCTTAATTGCCACCACATCGCCGGCGATCCAATCGAAGCCCGGCGTCTCGCCATGCTCGAGGCCGCGCGTCGCCATCAATTGCATGCCGACACAAATACCGAGAAAGGGCCGGGCCTTGTCGATCACCGCGGTCTGCAGCGCCGCCCGCAATCCCGCCGGCTCGCTCACGCCGCGGTGACAATCGGCGAACGCGCCGACCCCCGGCAAGACCACCCGGTCGGCGACGGCGACCACATCGGCATCGGCGGTGACCGTGATGGTCCGGGCGAGTTCGCTCTCCACCGCCATGCGCTCAAAAGCCTTGGCGGCCGAGCGCAGGTTTCCTGACCCGTAATCGATGATGGCAACGGTTTGCATCGTCTATTCCTAGACCGCGTCCCGCGCCACTGTGGTGAAATAGCGGTGCTCGGCCTCTTCGTGTGAGTTCCCGGCGACGACGGCGCGCTCCACATAGCCGCGCCGGGACAGCGCGGCGCGGCGCAGATCGTTGGCCCACAGCCCGATAGCGATCTGGATCAGGATTTGGACGGCCGATACAAGATCGGCGGCCACGCCGGCCAGCGCGCCGAACCCGCCAACCGCCACCGCGATCACCAGCAACACAATCGCGGTGCGCCACATGCCGTGCCACAGCGCCCAAAAGGGACCGAAAAGGAACGCAGCCCAATTGAACCGCTCGGCAATGATCACGGGATCGCCGTCGCTGGCCGACGACCAGGGCAGGGTTTGCACGCTATAAACTTTCACTTAACCGGCCTCCCGCCCTCAGTCATCGAGGGTCATGCGAAGTTTCAGCTCGGTGGTCCCGAACAGACGCAGATCGGGCACGAAGGTTTCTTTCTTCAAATGACGCACATCATGTTTGGTGACCGGGCCAACGAACATCAATTTGTGGCTGACGCTATAGCGCGCCCGGTCGAGCCCGAACACCTTCTGCAAGACATAGAATGTCAGATAGTGATTGTCGACGACGGCGCGCACCGGATGGTCGGAATTGCGCACCACGTTGATCAAATCCAGGTTGAACAATTTATCGCCATTGACCGGCGAGTGCCGGTCGGGTCCGTCGGAGAACACGAAATCATAGGGCCGGTCGGGCAGGGTTTCGTAGCGCACGCCGCGGAAACACTTGAAAAACCCATCAGCCTTGGGGCTGTGGACCAGCTCGACAATGTCCGCCACCGCGCCGGGCAGCCGCTCGCCGGCGATGCGAAACCAGTCGGCATCGTCTTCCATCGACGTCACCCGGCCCGGCGCGCCACCGTCTTCGGCCGCGTTTTCGCGCAAAGCGTAGGCCAGCACTACCGTCGAAATGCCGGTGCCGCATTCCAGGATTTCGCGCGGCCGGTGGGTGCGCACCTGCTCGTAAAGCGTCAAATAATCGGAATAGGATGCCCCGGTGACGGCGGTGCCGGCGGCGACCTCGGTCATCAGCGCCCACAGCTCGGGCTTCGCCTTCAGGGTGCTGCGCGACTGGCGGCTGCGTTTGGCGACCATGGCGTCGACCAGCCATTTGCGCGCCCGCACCATGGGGCCATGGCGGGCCGCGGTGACATAGGTCGGCAGCGCGCCGGGCACGCCATCGTCGCGGCGCACTAGGTCATTCTGGGATTGTTCAGATTCCGGCATAGCTGCCCGGCTGCCTAACGGGGATCACCATCCCCGCCGCTACATCGACCCGCCGAGCACGCCTTTCGTCGACGGAACGGCGTCCGCGCGGCGCGGATCTATTTCGATAGCCGTGCGCAACGAGCGCGCCAGACCCTTATAGCAGGACTCGACCATATGGTGATTATTCTCGCCATATAGGGTCTCCACATGCAGGGTGAGACCGGCCGATTGGACGAACGCTTTGAACCATTCCTGGAACAGCTCGGTGTCCATTTCACCCAGCTTGGGGCGCGTGAACGGCACCTGCCAGACCAGATAGGGCCGGTTCGACGCATCCAGCGCCACCCGGGTCAGGGTCTCGTCCATGGGCACCAGCGCAGCGCCATAGCGGCGGATGCCGACCCGCTCGCCCAAGGCCTCGCTGATCGCCTCGCCGATGGCGTAGCCGCTATCTTCCGTGGTGTGGTGGAAGTCGATGTGCAGATCGCCCACCGCGCGCACCCGCAGATCGATCAGGCTGTGGCGCGATAACTGCTCCAGCATATGGTCGAGGAAACCGATGCCGGTCTCCACGTCATAGGCGCCGGTACCGTCGAGATTGACGGTCACCGAGATGTCGGTTTCGCGGGTTTGCCGCGTAACTGTTGCCGTGCGGCCGTCTTGGTCACGGCCCCCGGTTACTTCGTGAATGCTCATATTAGGCTCCTGCAGCGCCCTATTGGACAAGCGGTGCGGCGCCTACATAGCAGGGACCGGTTACCAAAGCCACTACAGACGGGCCGCCGCCGGGCTTGACGGCGGCGCACAAATGACCAAATGGAAGGCGGTGCGGTGGCGCCGCCCCACGCGGCGGTTTATGGTCGCCCTCGGCCGGCCCCATAAGGGATAGATGCCCAAAAGGGATAGATGAATGTATACGGACAATAGCGCGAATGGCTCAGCCGAGTGGCACGGCACCACCATCCTGTCGATCCGCAAGGACAACCAGGTGGTGATCGCCGGCGACGGCCAAGTCAGTCTCGGCAATACGGTGATTAAGGCGACGGCGCGCAAAGTGCGGCCCCTGGCCGACGGTAGCGTCATCGCCGGTTTCGCCGGCGCCACTGCCGACGCCTTCGCCCTGTTCGAGCGCTTGGAATCCAAGCTCGAGCAGCATCCCGGCCAATTGACCCGCGCCTGCGTTGAGATGGCCAAGGATTGGCGCACCGACCGTTATCTGCGCCGCCTGGAAGCGATGATGGCGGTGGCCGACAAGGAGACCTCCCTGGTGCTCACTGGCACCGGCGACGTGCTGGAACCCGATGACGGCATCATCGCCATCGGTTCGGGCGGCAACTACGCCCTGGCTGCCGCACGCGCGCTGATCGACCAGGACGGACTCGCCGCCCTCGACATCGCCGAGCGCGCCATGGGTATCGCCGCCGATATTTGCGTCTTCACCAACACCAATCTGACGATCGAGAAACTATGACCAACTTTTCACCGCGCGAGATCGTCTCCGAGCTCGACCGCTTTATTATCGGCCAGGACGAAGCCAAGCGGGCGGTCGCCGTCGCGCTGCGCAACCGCTGGCGCCGCCAACAACTCTCCGACGATCTGCGCGAAGAAGTGCTGCCGAAAAATATTCTGATGATCGGGCCGACCGGCGTCGGCAAGACCGAAATCTCGCGACGCCTGGCCAAACTGGCCAATGCGCCCTTCATCAAGATCGAAGCGACCAAATTCACCGAGGTGGGTTATGTCGGCCGCGACGTGGAATCGATCGTCCGCGACCTGGTCGAACAGTCGATCATGATGACCCGCGAGGTGCGCCGCAAGGAAGTCCGCGTCCAGGCCGAAGTCAACGCTGAGCAACGGGTTCTCGACGCATTGGTGGGCGAAAACGCCAGCGAGGCGACCCGCCAATCGTTCCGCGACAAGCTGCGGCGCGGCGAGTTGGACGACAAGGAAATCGAGATCGAAGTCGCCGACGCCGGCGGCATGCAACTGCCGACCATGGACATCCCCGGCATGCCGGGATCGCAGATGGGCATGATCAATTTGAACGACATGCTCGGCAAGGCGTTCGGCCAGCGCACCGCGCCCCGCCGCCTGACCGTGGTGGAGAGCTACGAAGTCTTGATGGCGGACGAATCCGATAAGCTGCTCGACGAAGACAAGCTCGTCCAGGAGGCGCTCCACGCGGTCGAGAATAACGGCATCGTCTTCCTCGACGAGATCGACAAGATCACCGCGCGCAGCGAGCGCGCCGGCGGCGCCGATGTCAGCCGCGAGGGGGTGCAGCGCGATCTATTGCCGCTGATCGAGGGCACCACGGTGGCCACCAAACATGGCGCGGTGAAGACCGACCATATCCTGTTTATCGCCTCGGGTGCGTTTCATTTGGCCAAGCCCTCCGACATGCTGCCCGAATTGCAGGGCCGCCTGCCGATCCGCGTTGCCCTGAAAGCGCTGACCCGCGACGATTTCGGCCGCATTCTGCGCGAGCCGGAGAACAGCTTGATCCGCCAGTCGGTCGCTTTGTTGAAAACCGAAGAGGTGACCCTGGACTTCACCGAAGAAGCCATCGAAGCGATTGCCGATTTGAGCGCCGAGATCAATCAGAACGTGGAGAATATCGGCGCCCGGCGGCTGCACACGGTGATCGAGCGCCTGCTCGAGGAAATCAGCTTCACCGCCACCGACCGGGGCGGCGAAACCATCGTCATCGACGCCAAGCTGGTCAAGGAACGGGTCGAAGAACTGGCCAAGAACGCCGATCTGTCGAAGTTTATTTTGTAACGATTAATACTACCGACGCTGACGCCTCCTGCGTTTCGGGACGAATCCGTCGACCTTCTCAGAAACCTCTGAGTGTATACGCGCTAAATCCAGGACAAATGCGAAGGCGAGTTGTCCATTTCCCGTCAGCTCGATAACTCTCGACGAATTTTCTTCATAGAGAACTCGATCTCCATCGGTAACAAGGTATTTTGTCAGAATCTCGCTAGGCTCCGCATCTTTATGTAGGCGCAAAAATTCTTGCTGCGCCTTTTTCAGCCTGCTTACAGAGAGACCTCGGCTAAGCAAACTGTTCACCGCCCTCAACAACACCAAGTCATGAAAGCTGTATAATCTACGGCCGCCCCGGCCTGGAGCGGAGTTTTTTGATGGCTGAACAATGCCGGTTCGACATAAGTAGTCGACCATGTAGTGGTTCTTAAATCCCGCCAAATCGGCCGCATCGATAATTCCGAAGGCGTCCTCCACCATCTTGCAATATCCATAATTTATAATTTAGTACTGAATTATAAATTAAATACCAAATAAAACAAATGCTTAATGCGAGTCTCCAAATCAATATATAGATGATTAATCACTATATATAGAAGTATACTATGAGTGGTGTATTTTATACTTGTGGCACACCAAATCTTGTCTTAGGGTGTTCCGGCATGCGGAAAAACCGTAAGCAGAACGCCCACCGCGATCAGCAGCGAAGCATACGCGGTAGGCGCTCAATCCTCTCACCGAGATAGCAAAAGGAAAATTTATGCTACAGAAAAAACACTACTTTGAAAACGCGCCAGAGAAGCTTAAGCAGGACGTGTGGCGAAAAGGCACAATCATCCCTGGATATTCGAAAGATGTCTGGCGACGAGATATTTGCGGTCACACAATGAAGTACTCGGACTTCGGCGAAGTCGATTCTGAGCATGGCTGGGAAATCGATCACATTATCCCGGCCTCTAAAGGTGGCTCGGACGATCTTTCGAACCTGCAGCCTCTCTATTGGAAGAACAACCGCCGCAAAGGCGACTCTTACCCGTGGGCCTGCGAAAACGCCGCATAAATTGGTTTCACTTACACAGCCGACTAGGGGCTCGCTCGATCATAAGGGCGAGCCCTTTTTTATTGACTGGCCATACTGTTTTCACGCCCCGCCAGCCATCGTACAGTGGCACCAAATCAACAGGAGCCCCGGGGAGACCGCGCCATGCAAATACCATCGAAAATCGTCGATATCTCGATGCCGCTCGACAATGAGACCATCTGCGATCCGGAGATCATGCGGCCGAAGATCCAATATGTCAGCCAGCAGGAAAATGCCGAGGCGATGTCCGCCTTCTTCGACGGCATGAAGCCCACCGATCTGCCGAGCGCCGAAGGCTGGGCGTGGGAGGTGATTACGCTGACCACCCATAACGGCACCCATATCGACGCGCCGTGGCACTATCATTCCCACGACAAGGACGGCAACCGGATGCAGACCATCGACGAGCTGCCGCTCGACTGGTTTTTCCGGCCCGGCGTGAAGCTCGACTTCCGCGAACTGCCCGACGGTTACGTTGTCCAGCCCGAAGACGTCGAGGCCGAGCTGAAGCGCATCGACCACGATCTGCAGCCGCTCGACATCGTCTTGGTCAACACCAACGCCAGCCGGTATTACGGCACCGACGAATATTTCGACCGCGGCATCGGCATGGGCAAGGAGGCCACCCTCTATCTGACCCGCGATCATGGGGTGCGGGTCACCGGCATCGACGCCTGGGGCTGGGACGCGCCGTTCAAATTCGCCAAGGAGCAATGGCTCAAAGACCGCGACGCCAGCAAGATTTGGCAGGGCCATTGGGCCGGTATCGAACAGCCCTATTGCCACATGGAGAAATTGCTGCACCTGGAAACCTTGCCCGACAAGGGTTTTACCGTCAGCTGCTTCCCGTGGAAAATCAAAGCCGCCTCGGCCGGTTTCATCCGCGCCGTCGCCATGTTCGACTAGGGCGTTAAGCCCCTCCTTCAGCCGGTGAAGGATAAATCAATTTCCTCATCCTGAGCTTGTCGAAGGATGTGCCTCGGGTGGAACTCATGCTTCGACAGGCTCAGCATGGGGGTGTTATTCCCTGCGCTGGCCGGGGGCGGGTTAATCAGCCTAGCGGCCCCGTTTCGCCGCGCGCAACCGCGCCAGCAATTCCGCGGCGCTCTCGCTCGTCAAGTCACCGACGCTCTCGGCGAGTTCGTTGGCAAGCTCGGTATGGGCCGGCGACAGGCCGCGCGTGTCGACCACGGCGCGGGGGTGGGACAGCGCGGCCAGGCGTTTGACCTCTTCAAAGTCGTCCCAGATCAAATTGAAATACTCGCAGACCTGCACCACCAGCGCCTCCGACGGGCGGCCGCGCCGGCCGTGCTCGAGCGACGACAGATAGGCTGGCGACAATTGCAGATCGCCCGCCATCTCCTTCAGGGTGACGCCGCGCGTGGCGCGCAGGCCGCGCACCTTTTCGCCGAACGGCGTCATGGGCGGGCATCACGGCGGCGGCGCAGCAGCACGTAGAAAGCGCCGCCGCCACCATGTTCGGGCCGCGCCCCCGCGAACGCCAGAACATGGGGACGGCAGGACGGTTGGTTGAGCCAGTCGGGCAGGCGTCGGCGCAACACCCCGCCGCCCTCGCTGACCGATCCCTTGCCGGTAATCACCAGGACGGTGCGGCAGCCGGTCGCCGCGCAGCTTGAGATGAAAGCGTTGAGTTCCGCCTGGGCGGCGTCCTGATAGCTGCCATGCAGGTCGAGACGCGCATCAATCGGCAGTTTGCCGCGCCGCATGCGCTCGACCGTGCGTTTGTCCACGCCGGCAAAACCATCGGCGCTGAGCGGCGGCGGTTGCGGTGTGCGGCGGCGCGGTGGGGTCGGCGCGGGATTTTGGCCCCGGGCGGCCTTCGGGCTGGCGGTCGGCCTTGCCGCGGTGGCTTTCGGGTTCGCCGCCGGCTTGGCCTTCAGCGAGCGCTTTTTCTTCAGCGGCTGCACGCCGCTCATGGTGCGCTCGAACAAGGCCTGGTCCGGTTCCTTATCCGATTTCTTCACCGGGGCCTTTGAACGGGGCTTACCTGGTGTGGGGCCGGTCATGCGGTCTCGTCGGTGTCCACCAGAATAATATGCAAACGCCGGGGGCCATGGGCGCCGAGCAGCAAGGTCTGTTCGATATCGCCCGAGCGCGACGGTCCGGTGACCAGGTTCACCGTGCGCGGCATACGCTCATTCGGCCCCATCTCGCCGGCGTCCACCCGCTGGCGGATCAAGTCCCACACATCTTCATAATTCTTGGAAATGCGATCGACCGGCAGCACCACCACATGGGTCTCCGGCAGAAAATTCAGGGTCGAGGGATGGTCCGCGCCGGAAAACATCGCGAGCGTCCCGGTCTCGGCAATCGCCGCCGGCGCCGAGGTAACGCTCACCATATCGCTTTCCTGCGGCACCCCACGGCGGATTTCCAACAGCGGCTGGTCCGACCACGGCGCATCATCGAGGGACGGGTCGGGCGCCATCACCACTTGGGCCGGCAGGTTCTCGCGCTTGAGATAGTCGGTGAGCACTTCCGGCACGGCGCTCATATCGGCGACCCGGTCGACGGTGGCGAACACACTCTCGGCCATGGATTGGAACAGGTCGATCACTTCGGACGCCGGCAGATCGGCGCGGGCCGGCAACAGATTACGGGTCGGGCTAGCCATGCGAGCCCGCAATTCAGCGGCGCGTTGATCGTCGATGGGGCCATCGCGGCCTTGCGACCGGCGAATGTCGTCGAGGATACCGTCACGGTTCGCAACCATTAGGAGCGCCCCAATTTTTGCTGCGCAGCCCATTGCTGCTGAAAGGTCTTGCCCTCGGGCGCCGGCAAGTCGCGGTACTTAGTCCAGCCCTTGGCCAGCGGGACACTAGAAAAACGGCCCCGGCGGCGGCCCATCGCCCCCATCAGGCGCATCTGCAGACCCGTCGCCCACCGATAGAGCGCCGGCCTTTGGGCAAAGAACGCCCATAAACGAATACCGGTGCGCGCCGCGCGCGGGGTCAAATGGCGCTCGAACTCGCGCTCGCGCCAATGGCGCATCAATTTCGGCAACGGGATGCGCACCGGGCACACTTCTTCGCAACGCCCGCAAAAGGTCGACGCGTTGGGCAGATGGCCGGCCTCATCGACCCCCAGCAGACTTGGCGACAGCACCGCGCCCATCGGCCCCGGATAGACCCAGCCATAGGCGTGGCCGCCGACCGACTGATAGACCGGGCAGTGGTTCATGCAGGCGCCACAGCGGATACAGCGCAGCATGTCCTGGAACTCGGTGCCCAACATGCCAGTGCGGCCATTGTCGAGCAGAATGACGTGGTATTCTTCCGGCCCGTCCGGGTCCTCGGCGCGGCGCGGACCGGTCGACACGGTGGTGTAGACGCTGAATTCCTGACCCGTCGCCGAGCGCGCCAGCACCCGCAAAAAGGTCGAGGCGTCCTCCAGGGTCGGCACCACCTTCTCGATGCTGGCCAGGACGATGTGGACTTTCGGCAGTAATTGCGACAGATCGCCATTGCCCTCGTTGGTGACGATGATCGAGGAGCCGGTCTCGGCGACCAGGAAATTGGCGCCGGTGATGCCGACCTCCGCTTCGAAGTATTTTTTGCGCAACACGGTGCGCGCCTCTTCAAGCAGGGTCGGCGGTTCTTCGAGAATGCGGTCCGGGTCGAGATGGGTATGGGTTTCGCGGAAGCTCTGCTCGACCTGCGCCTTGGTCAGATGGACCGCCGGGGCGATGATATGGCTCGGGCGTTCGTTGCGAATCTGGATGATATATTCACCCAAATCGGTCTCGACGGCGCGGATGCCGTTGGCCTCGAGCGCTTCGTTGATGTCGCACTCCTCGCCGATCATCGATTTGCCCTTGTTGACCGACGTCGCGCCGACCGAGCGGCAGATCTCCAGCACGATATCTTGCGCGTCCTTCGCCGTGCGCGCCCAGTGCACCTGGCCACCGCTGTCGATGACATTCTGCTCGTAGGTCTCGAGATAGAAATCGAGATTTTCCAGGACATGCTCTTTGATGTCGCGCGACTTATCACGCAGCGCATCGAACTCCGGCAGCTTATCCATGGCGTTTTGCCGGCCGCCAGTGAAATGGCCCTTGCTCTTGGTCAGCGCTTGGCGCAGATCCTCGTCGGCAAGCTGACGTTCGGCGTTTTCTTTAAACTGGTGAGTGGTCGATCCGCTCATGGTCGCGCGCCTAATCCTTGCCCGGTTCGCCGATGGCCGGCTTGTCAGTCATGCCGGCCAACACCTCGGCCACGTGGCGTACTTGAATGCCGGCCCCCTCGCGCTGCAGCTTGCCGGCCATGTTCATCAAGCAGCCCAAGTCGCCGGCCAGTAGCGTATCGGCGCCGGTGTCGATGACCGCCTGTATCTTGGTCTCGACCATACGGTCGGAAATGTCGGCATATTTGACGCAGAAGGTGCCGCCGAACCCGCAGCAGACATTGGCATCGGGTAGCTCGCGCAGATGCAGTCCCTCGACCGAGCCCAACAGGCGGCGCGGCTGATCGTGGATCGACAATTCGCGCAGACCCGAGCAGCTATCGTGGTAGGTGACCGCGCCGGAAAATTCGCCCCCCACCCCATCGACGCCTCTGACGTCGGTCAGAAACGAGACCAGCTCATGGGTGCGCTCAGCAAGCTTTTGCGCCCGCGTCGACCATGCCGCATCGTCGGCGAACAGCGCGGGGTAGTGCTGGCTGATCATGCCGGCGCACGAACCCGACGGCGCCACGACATAGTCATAGCCTTCAAAGGCCTCGATAACCTGGCGCGCGATCGCCTTGGTGTCCGCCTTGTCGCCGGTGTTATAGGCCGGCTGGCCGCAGCAGGTTTGTTGCCGCGGCACCTCGACGGTGCAGCCGGCGTCCTCCAAGAGCTTCACCGTGGCGAAGCCCACGGAGGGCCGAAAAAGATCGACCAAACAGGTTACGAATAATGCGACGCGCGGATTTTCCATGTCGATGATCTCGCCGATAGCCCGGCGCTTGTCTAGCACAATTTTGCCGTGGCGTTAGGGGTCCGACCCCAGAGCGGCAATCGCATAAAGCAGCCTCGCCCTTCGAGACGCCGCCCTTCGGCCGGCTCCTCAGGATGAGGCTTTGTGAATATCTATCAGAATTCCTCATCCTGAGGGCTCGCGCAGCGAGTGTCTCGAAGGGCGAGGAATTCCACCATCCGTCATAGGTGATTACCCTGCAGCCCCAGGCAGGAATTATGTGTTGGGCGTTACGCCAGCCGGCAGCAGAAGATAGTAAGTGCCGGGGCTTTTCATGCGGCCGGCCAGCGCCAGGGCGTCGGGGCCGACCCCCCAGAAAAAATCACCGCGCACCGGCCCACGGATGGCGTTGCCGACATCCTGGGCGAGAACCAGGCGCTGTAGACGTTGCTGGCCTGGGCCGGGATGCACCGTGTCCAACCAGAGCGGTACGTTGAGCGGTAAAAACTTAGGATCGACAGCAAGCGAGTGTTCCGGCGTCAGCGCCACGCCAGCCGCGCCTTGCGCGCCATCGCCATCGATGGGGCGGAAAAAGATATAGCGGCGATTGCGCGCCAACAGATCGGCCACACGGTCCGGATTCTGTTCCATCCAGGTCCGAATGTCCTGCCAGGCGGCGGCGCCGGATTGCAGTTCGCCCTGATCAAGGAGCCAGCGCCCGATCGAGACATAGTCGTGCCCGTTATGGCCGGCGAAGCCGATCCGTTGGCGGCGTCCATCGGGCAGCTCGACGATACCCGAGCCCTGAACCTGGAGAACAAACACATCCAACGCATCGTCGGCCCAGAACAGAACCGGCGCTTCGTCCGCGCCACGTTTGGCAATCGCCGCGCGGTCGTGATAGGGCCGCAAACGCCCCCGCTCAACCCGGCCCACCACCGCACGGCCGGCCAGGTCCGGGTCAAAGTCCTTCAGATGAACGGTGACATGATCGGCCGGCAGTCCGTGGATCGGCACGTTGAAGGCGCCCTGGGCGTGCTCAGCGGCCCGTACGATGGGCTCGAAGTACCCGGTGAAAAGTCCGTCGCTTGTGGCGCCGTTGGAAACTGCGTAGGGGATAAAATTGGCCTCGACAAAGGCGCGCACTGCCGCCGGGTCATCGGATAGATCGCCGATCGCCCCGCAAGCGCCACGCCAGTCACCCGCCGTTCCGGCGGCCACCTGGCCGCCCATCGGCGCCGCCGGGTCCATCGCCAAAATACGCGCGCACGATCGCCGCCAAGCGCCGAGCGCAGCCGCCGGATTTCCCGCCTGCCATCCGGGCAGCGCGGTGAACGACACTTGCGAGACAGAAATTCCGGTGGGGGCCTTATCGACCGTCGTCATTTCACAAGCCGCCAGTAGGACCGCGAGGCTCAACAGGACCGGCCGCAGGCGATCGGCCCCGCGCCAATACCGGCGGCGATTATAGGCGATAATCGGAAGTCGGCGCGCAGCCGTCAATTGGGGGCTTCGGTGGCGACCAGGGTCCAATTGGGGTTACGCGAGCGGGTGTTGCGCGCAAACGTCCAAATATCAGTCACCGTGGACACCTTTGTCGGATCGCCCTCGATGACGTCGCCGCTGGAATCGCGGGTGACCTCGACTTGCTCTGTCACAAACTTGGTTGCCACAAAGGCGACACGGCCGTCCATTGAGGCCTCGATGATTTCGCTGGTTTGGATCCCCACCAGGGTCATTTCCATGGTGTGCCCCTTATCGGCGCGTTCGACGATGGCGCCGGCGAAATTTTCGTAGACTTCGTCGCTGAGCAGGGGCCGTAGGGTCTCGCGGTCGCCCAATGCGAACGATGTCACGATCATCTCGAACGCGGCCCGGCCGCCTTCGACAAATGATTCGGAATTGAACGACGGATCAGCGTCCCTGATTTTCCGCAAGTTTTCGCCCAGCGCGCCGTCGGCCTGCTCGATAAAGGCATCGGCGGGCTGGCGATCGGGCAGGGAGACAACGTTTTCGTCGTTGGCGTTATCCGCCGTCGGTTCGGGCCGCGGGCCGCTGCGAGTCGAATCGGGCTCGACCGGCGGGCGCTCATGGCCAATACGCCGCCCCAATACGCTGCGCAGGCGAAACACCAAAAAGGCCGCGATCGCTGCAAATAGGAGTAAATCGAGTTCCACGGCGTTTCCTGTATGATTGCCCCGAGGGGGGCTGCGTCTAGAATTATAAGCACCAGATTGGCTACAACCGGTGATCGTTATGATGATCTAAGCCGGTCTGGCGCTAGTCTACAATCCAAAAGATTACTGTTTCGGTTAACAGGAAGCCAGGGCCTGAATTAGAGACCAAGCGCTTTCAGCAGGTATTTAACTGGAAAAGCCCCTACCCGTCACCAACCTACATAAGCATAACCGCTTGAAAGAACAAGAATGGCCCTCTGGATTCTCCTCGCCTTTATCGGCGTGCCGCTGATCGAAATCGCCCTATTTATACAAGTTGGCGGTCTTATTGGCCTGTGGCCCACTATCGCGATTGTTATCGCCACGGCGATGGCCGGCACCGCGCTGATCCGCCGCCAGGGCCTCAATACCCTGCAACGCGCCCAACAGGAGATGGATGCCCAGCGTCTGCCGGTACGCGAATTATTCGACGGTATCTGCCTTATTTTCGCGGGCGCCATGCTGCTCACCCCGGGGTTCCTCACCGATGCGGTGGGCTTCACGCTGCTGGTGCCGCCGCTGCGCGCGCTATTGGGCCGTTATATCTGGCGCGCCCTGCAAAACGCCAAAGGCGTGCAATTCGAAATGGCCGGGGGCCGGCCCTATCGCGACGATGACGGTCCGATTGTCGACGCCGATGCGGTGGAGATCAAAGGCGAGCTCGACGAAAAACCGCACGAGCCCCATTAATCCAACCCCAATTGACGGATGCGTTGGTTGTTGCGCCCGCCCAGACATGCTAGCCAAGCGCAGGTTTATGCGCACTAAGCGCGCTGTCACAAATTACCAGGAATTCGGCCATGTCCGACGAAACCGCCGCCCCGCCCGCACCCGAGGGCCAACCGCAAGAAGCCCAGCCGACGCTGGTGGTCAACGCCCAGTATGTGAAGGACCTGTCCTTCGAAAACCCTAACGCGCCGTCCAGCCTGCTGCAGAAAGGCGAACCCAACGTCCAGGTCGGCGTCGACACGTCGGCGGTGCAGTTGGAAGGCCAGACCTTCGAGGTGACACTCACCGTGCGGGCCGAAGGCACCGCCGAGGACACAACGCTATTCCTGGTAGAAGCGGCCTATGCCGGCATTTTCACCCTCGGCGAGATGCCCGAGGAATATGTCGCGCCCATGCTCTATGTCGAAGCGCCGCGCCAGCTCTTCCCCTTTGCCCGCGCCGTGGTGGCCGAATGCGTGCGTGACGGCGGCTTTCCGCCGCTGCTGATCCACCCGGTCGACTTCATGGCGCTATTCCAGCAGCGCGCCCAGCAGATGCAGGCTGAGCAGGACGCGGCGGGCGATGGGTCCGGAGACACGCCGCCCAACGGCAACGGCGAACAGAAGTTCGAATTTGAACTTTAAGTTCCCGAGCGCCAGATCGGGTCGGTGATCTGGTCCAGGAACGCCTCATGAGCCTCGGCCTCCGCCGGTGACGGCGCATGCGGGCGGGCCGGGCGCTGAGGCCGCTCGATTTCGGTTATCCCCTCGGCAGCGGCCTTGGCGGCATCGACGTTCAGATCGAGGCCCGGCTGGCGGCCACCCATTAGATACAAGTAAACTTCCGCCAACAGTTCCGCATCCAACAGCGCGCCATGCTTTTCACGCCGGCTGAGGTCGATTTCGAACCGCCGGCACAAGGCATCGAGGCTCACCTGGGCGCCCGGATAGCGCCGCCGCGCCAGCGCAACGGTATCCACCGCGCGCGAATATTCGATCGCCGGTTTGTCGAGACGCGATAGTTCGGCATTGAGGAAGCCCATGTCGAATTTGGCATTGTGAATGACCAAGGGGTCGGTGCCGATAAATTCCAGAAACGGCGCGGCAACGTCGGCGAATATCGGTTTGTCTGAGAGAAACTCGCTGCTCAGCCCATGCACCGCAAACGCGCCCTCGGGCATGTCGCGCTCGGGATTAACGTAGCAGTGGAAATGCGCGCCGGTCGGCATGTGATTATGGGTCTCGATGCAGCCGATCTCGACGACCCGGTCGCCCGAGGATGGATCGAGGCCGGTGGTCTCGGTGTCGAGGATGACTTCACGCATAGTGTCCCGCTTTCCCTAGAGCCCGCGTCGGCGCAGCTTGGCGACCAGCCGCTGCAAGCGCCGGTAAGTATAGGCTTTCCCCAGCCCGGTCTCCACGATGTAATCGGCGCGCCGGCGTTTTTCCCGGTCCGGTATTTGGCTCGCCAGAATACCCGCGAACCGCTCGGCGCTCATGCCGGGCCGCGACAACACCCGGCGGGCTTGCAAAAATGCCGGCGCGGTAACCACCAAGACGGCATCCACATTGGCCTCGCCGCCGGTCTCGTAGAGCAGCGGAATATCGAGCACAACCAGGGACGCGCCGGCGCGCGCCTGGTTACGCACAAACTGCCGCGCCGCGGCGCGCACCGGCGGATGCAGGATCGCCTCCAAATCCGCGCGCGCCGCCGGGTCGGCGAACACCGTCGCCCCCAACGCCTGCCGGTCGATGGTCTCGCCCTCGACCGCGCCGGGAAACCGCGCGGCGATCGCCGCTCTCACCTGAGGATCGGCCGCCAACAGGCGATGCACGACGGCATCGGCGTCGTGCACCGGCACACCAAGGCGGCGCAGCATATCGGCCGCGGTGGACTTGCCCATGCCGATGGAACCGGTGAGACCCAAAACGAACACGGTTCGCGCCCCTCCCCGCTAAAGCCCGGCCAGGACAGCCTGGCGCAGCCCATCGTCGACCACCGGGTCGGCGCCGAACCAGGCGCGAAAGCCCGGGCGCGCCTGATGCAGCAACATGCCCAGCCCATCGACCACGGCATTTCCACGTTGCCTTGCCTGCGCCAGCAGCGCGGTTTCCAGGGGCGCGTAGACGATATCGTTGACCGTCGCGTCGCCCGGCAGGTCCGCCAAATCGAGCTCGAGGGACGCTTGGCCGGCCATGCCCAGCACCGTGGTATTGACCAACAGCCCGGCCTCGGCCAGCGCGCCAGCGCGGTCGGCCCAGGCGTAAATCGCCGCCCGGTCGGCCAATCCGGGCAGGGTTTCAGCTAATTCGGTGGCGCGCGCTGCGGTGCGATTGACCAGGCGAATTTCAGCCACACCGCAATCGAGCAACGCGGTACACACCGCGCGGGCCGCGCCGCCAGCGCCCAACACCGCCACCGGACGGCCCGACCAACCAGCGGCGACATGGTCGGGCACCTGGTCGCGCAAATTCTCGATGAAACCGAAGGCGTCGGTATTCGACCCCGCCAACGCGCCATCGCCATCCACCACGATGGTATTGATCGCGCCGATCCGCTGGGCCGTATCGTCGATCTTATCGACCAGCGCCAGCGCGGCGATTTTGTGGGGCACAGTGAGGTTCACGCCGCGCAGCCCGTCATCGGCGAGACCAGAAAGCGCGGCGGCTAGATTTTCCGGCTCAACGGCAATGGCGTCATAAGATCCCCGGATCCGATATCGGCTGAGCCAATAGCCATGCAGACGCGGCGACAGGGAATGGGAGACCGGCCACCCCATGACGCCGGCGCGGAGAACGTCGCCTCCCTTGCCGCTCTCGGTCCCGCTCATGCGCGCACCACACCATGGTTGCGCAACACGGCGAGCAAGGGCAGCAGGGGCAGGCCGAGGATCGAAAAAAAATCGCCCTCTATTTTATCGAACAATTGAGCGCCCAAGCCTTCCAGCTTATAGGCCCCCACGGTGTCACAAATCGGCTCGCCCATCTGTTCTATATACCATTCAATAAACGCGTCGCTTAAGTCGCGCATTTCCAGGTGAGCCTGGTCGTTGAGGTGCCACAGCACGGCGCCATCGCGCACCACGCTCACGCTGCCGACCAAGGTATGGCGGCGGCCGCGCAAGGCCGTCAGATGGGCGCGCGCGTGATCCAGGTCCGGCGGTTTGTCGAACAATTGTCCGCCGCATTCCAGCACCTGATCGGCGCCGATCACCAAGGCGCCGCGATGACGCCGGGAGACTTTTTGCGCCTTCAGTTCCGCCAAGGTCTCGGCCACGGCGAAGGCCGGCGCGCCCTCTTGCGCTAATGAGCGCTTTACCTCGCCCTCATCCACGTTCGCCAGCACGATCTCGTGGGCAACGCCGGCGGCGCTCAGAATTTGCGCCCGCGACGCACTGGCCGACGCCAGGATAACCGGCGGGCTGGAAGGTTCTGCCGATACGCTCATGGCATATTACGACGCGCTGGATTCGGCCTGGCGCGCCAGTTGGGCCATCACCGCGGCGGCAGTTTCCTCGATCGAGCGGCGGGTGACGTCGATCACCGGCCAGCCCCGCTCGGTGAAATAGCGCCGCGCCTCGGTAATCTCGGCGCGCACCAGCTCGGGATCGATATACGGGGTCTCGCCCTCTTGCTGGAGCAGGGCCAGGCGCGCGCGGCGCAACTCGACCAGGCGTTTGGGATCGTTCGTCAGGCCAATGACCATGGCGCTCTCGACCCGGTCGAGGACCTCCGGCAATGGGATGCTGGGCACATAGGGCACGTTGGCCGCTTTCACCCCGCGATTAGCCAGATACAGGCAGGTCGGCGTTTTTGAGGTCCGCGAAACGCCGACCAAAATAACATCCGATTGGTCATACTCCTCGGCCCGCTGGCCGTCATCGTGGGCCAGCGCCCAATCCATCGCCTCGATGCGGTGGAAATATTCCGCGTCCATCTCGTGCTGGCCACCGATGCGGTGGAGCGGCTGCGCGTCGAGAAACTTGCCGAACGCGGCGATCACCGGGTCGAGGACCGAGATGCACGGCACTTTCAGGCGGCGGCACCCGTCGCGCAGTTGGTCGCGCAGCTCATCATCGACCAGGGTAAACATCACCGGTCCCGGCTTGTCCTTGATCGCGTCGAGCACCACATCCATCGCGTGTTTGGTGCGCGCCATCGGCCAAACATGTTCGACCGGCTCCGCATGGTCGAACTGAACCAGGCAGGCGCGAGCCACCGAATGGATGGTCTCACCGGTTGAATCCGAAACTAAATGCAAATCGAACGCCTGATTTTCCGGCGAATCCGACCCTGCCATCGGCCCTACCCCCTGTTGAAAACCGCCCCGTTAGGGGGATAACCCAACCTATCATTCACGCGCCAAAAAAATGCTGTCGAACAGGTGCCAACTATCAACAGGTTCATTCGCAGGCGAATATTATTGTAACGCCTCAGTGGATCAAATGCTGCGGCACACTTATCCCCAAATTTGTCCCCAACTCGATACCTATCGGAGGCTTTGAAAATAACGGCTCACGCGCAGGTTACGCAGAATTTCCACAGAAACGGCGATCTCAATGGTAACCGACAATGGCGGCGGATAACTCTGCGGATCAACGAGTAACACCCCTAACTCACCGGACCCACTACCTCAAAATCCTTTTAATTATAAATCTTTATTAAGATATTGGTCTGGCAATCGGTCATCGGTTCCGCATAATGCCGGTCCTGGTCAGACGCCCAAACCATTGCCTCAATCTCGGAAACGACACACCCCCGTGACCAAACCTTTTCTCTCCGCCTTGGCAGGTCAAACCCTCTCGCGACCACCCTTTTGGTTCATGCGCCAAGCGGGCCGCTATCTGCCCGAATATCGGGAGATTCGGCAGAATGTAAGCTCGTTTCTAGATCTGTGCTACACGCCAGACCTAGCCGCCGAGGTCACGGTTCAACCGGTTCGCCGTTTTCACCCTGACGCGGCGATTTTGTTTTCAGACATTCTGGTGGTCCCCGACGCCTTGGGCCAATCGGTTAAATTCAGCGAAGGCGTTGGACCGCAACTCGAACCGGTTAGATCGGTCGACGATCTAGCGTCGCTATCGGCGGAAAATACCAATATCCATCTGGCGCCGGTGTTCGAGACCGTTCGCCAGGTGAAGGCCCAACTTCCCGAAGACGTTGCGCTAATCGGCTTTGCCGGCGCGCCTTGGACCGTGTCGACTTACATGATCGAAGGCGGTACCAGCCGCGATTTTGCGCAAACCAAGGCCTGGGCGCGTCGCGATCCCGAGGGGTTCGACCGCCTGCTCGCATTGTTGATTGCTGCCACCAGCGATTATCTTATCGGGCAGATTGAGGCCGGCGCCGACGCCCTACAACTGTTTGACACCTGGGCCAGCGCCGTGCCCTCGGATCAGTTTGATCGCTGCGTCATCGCGCCAACGAAGGCGATCATCGACAATGTTCGCGCAGCGAAACCGGACACGAAATTTATCGGATTTCCCCGGGGGATTGGTCCGGCGGTGGCCCATTACGCGGCGAATACCGGCGTGAACGGCGTTGGCATCGATAGCGCGCTGGCGCCGGTCTACGCCGCCAAAACCCTGCAGCCGGCCTATGCGGTTCAGGGAAATCTCGATCCCATGGCTTTGCTGGTGGGCGGCGAACCGATGCTCAAATCGGCGGCGGCAATCATCGAAGCTCTCTCCGGTGGTCCATTTATCTTTAATTTAGGCCATGGCGTTGTGCCGCAAACCCCGCCGGAACATGTCGAGGCATTGGCTGACTTCATCCGATCCGGAGACCGGTGATGAAAATCGCCGTGGTCCTCTACAATCTGGGCGGCCCGGATCGCCCGGAAGACGTTCAGCCCTTTTTGTTCAATTTATTCAACGATCCGATGATTATCGCCGCGCCGGGGCCGATCCGTTGGTTGCTGGCAAGAGTGATTTCGAAACGCCGGGTGCCGATCGCTCGGGATATATACAAGCATTTGGGCGGTGGATCGCCGCTGCTAGCAAATACCGAAGCCCAGTCGGCAGCCTTACAAACGGTGTTGGCCGGATCGGGCGACGACGAGTATCGAACCTTCGTGGCCATGCGGTATTGGCATCCCCAAGCCGATGCGGTGGCCCGCGACGTTAAGGCCTATGGGCCCGATAAAATCGTCCTGCTGCCGCTCTATCCGCAATATTCGACGACGACAATCGGCTCGTTTATGCGGGTCTGGGAGAAGGCGATACGATCCGTCGGTCTGAATTGCCCGACAAGTTCGATCTGCTGCTATCCCACTGAACCGGGATTTATTTCCGCCACGGTCGAGGCGGTTCGTGCGGCCCTGCAACAGGCGGGAACCGGTAGACCGGTGCGAATTCTGTTTTCCGCCCATGGCCTGCCGAAAAAAATTGTTGAGGATGGCGATCCCTACCAGTGGCAGGTCGAGCAGACAGCGAAAGCCGTGGTCGATGAATTGGCCATAGACGGCCTCGATTGGCTGAACTGCTATCAAAGCCGGGTCGGCCCCTTGGAATGGATCGCGCCCGCGACGGAGGATGAAATTCGCCGCGCCGGCGCTGATGGCGTGGCGGTGGTGATCGTGCCGTTGGCCTTCGTGTCCGAGCATTCCGAGACCCTGGTGGAACTGGATATCGAGTATCGCCATGTCGCCGCTGCGGCCGGTGTTGTCGGCTATCACCGAACCCCGACGGTCAGCGTCGCGGACACCTTTATCGCTGGGCTGGCGCGGTTGGTGTCGGTCGCGCTGTCAGATACCCCGTCGCCATGCAGCGGGTCCGTCGACCGCATTTGTCCGCAATCCTGGTCGCAATGTCTCTGTGCGGTGGAGGGTGCGGTGGGGCGCGCTGGATAATGGATACGCTGCTATTGGTCATTAAGGCGCTGCACGTCATCAGCGTCATCGCTTGGATGGCCGGCCTGCTCTATCTGCCGCGATTGTTCGTCTATCATTGCGATGCCGAGCCGGGTTCGGTGCAGAGCGAAACCTTCAAAGTGATGGAGCGCCGCCTGCTGCGCGCGATCATGAACCCGGCGATGATCGCATCGTTCCTCTTTGGCGCCATCATGTTGGCGACCCCGGGCCTGATCGATTGGAGCAGCGGTTGGATCTGGGTCAAGCTGGCGGCGGTCGCCTTGTTGACGGTGATGCACATGAAATTCGGGCGCTGGCGGAAGGATTTCGAGGCCGACGCCAACACCCGCAGCACCAAGACCTATCGCCTGGCCAACGAAGCTCCGACGCTCCTGATGGTCATCATTGTGGTGATGGTCATCGTGCGGCCATTTTGATGTTGCTCGCCATCTCTTGATCAATCGAAAGGTTGACTTGGCCCGGCGCAATCACTAATTGGCTATTAGTTAACCGCTGGGGTGTAAAAGTAAGCCCGCGTTTAATCCTTCCTAATTTGTCAATTTGTGCTGGCACGAGCCGTTGGCAAAACCAATTCCCGAGCGTTTAAGACCGTTTGCCCCCCAGCGCGGTCCTCGACAGGTCTCTCAAGACCACCGCGTCACTCCTCCGATAGCGCTCCTTTCATTTCGGTAAAAATCATGGATCTACAAGAACTTAAGCAAAAAACACCCGGCGACCTTCTAGCCTTCGCGGAAGAGCTGGAAATCGAAGGCGCGAGCAATCTGCGCATGCAGGACATGATGTTCGGCATCCTCAAAGCGCTCGCCGAAAATGGCGTGCCGATCCATGGCGGCGGCGTTCTGGAAGTCCTGCAGGACGGTTTCGGTTTTCTGCGGTCGCCTGAATCGAACTATTTGCCGGGCCCCGACGACATCTATGTCTCGCCCAGCCAGGTCCGGCGCTTTGCGCTGCGCACCGGCGATACGGTCGAAGGCGAAATTCGCGCGCCCAAGGATGGCGAGCGTTATTTTGCGCTGCTGAAGACCAACAAGGTCAATTTCGATAGCGTCGAACAGACCAAGCACCGCATTAATTTCGACAATCTGACGCCGCTCTATCCGGAAGAAAAAATCACTCTGGAGATCGAAAACGCGGAATCCAAGGATCCCACCCTGCGGGTCATCGACATTGTCGCGCCCCTGGGCAAAGGCCAGCGCGCCTTGCTGGTGGCGCCGCCGCGCACTGGTAAGACGGTGATGATGCAGAACGTTGCCAAGGCGATCATGGCCAACCATCCGGATGTCTATCTACTGGTGCTGCTGATCGACGAGCGGCCGGAAGAAGTGACCGACATGCAGCGCACCGTGCGCGGCGAAGTGATCGCCTCGACCTTTGACGAGCCGGCCTCGCGCCACGTCCAGGTCGCTGAAATGGTCATCGCCAAAGCCAAACGCCTGGTTGAGCACAAACGCGATGTGGTGATTTTGCTGGACTCGATTACTCGCCTGGCGCGCGCCTATAACACCGTCGTACCGTCCTCGGGCAAGGTACTGACCGGCGGTGTCGACGCCAATGCGCTACAGCGGCCCAAGCGCTTTTTCGGCGCCGCGCGGAACATCGAAGAAGGCGGGTCGCTGACCATCATCTCGACCGCGCTGATCGAAACCGGCTCGCGCATGGACGAAGTCATCTTCGAAGAGTTCAAGGGCACCGGTAACTCGGAAATCATCCTCGACCGCAAGCTGGCCGATAAGCGCACTTGGCCGTCGATCGACATCACCAAGTCGGGCACCCGCAAAGAAGAGCTGCTGGTCGATAAGGACACGCTATCGAAGATGTGGATGCTGCGCCGCATCCTCATGCCCATGGGCGTGGTCGACGGCATGGAATTCCTGCTCGACAAAATGAAGAAGTCGAAGACCAACAACGACTTCTTCGATTCGATGAACCAGTAGGGCCGTTGCCTGCGATTGAGAGCACCTCGCCTTCTCGTCGGCACGGCCGATCACATATAGCAGCCTCGCCCTTCGAGACGCCGCCCTTGGGGCGGCTCCTCAGGATGAGGCTTTGCGCATATCTAACAGAATTCCTCATCCTGAGGGCTCGCGCAGCGAGTGTCTCGAAGGACGAGGAATTCCACCCACCGCCATATACGATTCCTGCCCTTGGAGCGAAGCTCCCCATAATTTAGTTTTGTACAGTTGTTTTTGGCGGTCTTACGACGCGCCCTGGGCGCAGTCGATGCAGATCGGCACCGCCGGGTCGAGTTGCAGCCGCTCTGCGGCGATTTCCTCGCCACACCGCACGCACCAGCCATATTCGCCGTCTTCGATGCGCGCCAGCGCGGCGTCGATCTTGCGCACCTCTAGCTCACGGCGGCGCTCGGCGGCGCGCGCCATCTCCTGGCCCTGCAGCGCGTCCATGCGCGACAGCCGGCCCATGCGCTGCTGATCGAGTTCGACCGGCTGCGCGGCCTCGGCGCCCTGTTCGGTGGCGGCGAGAACCTGCTTGCGCAGCGCCTCTAGGGTTTTGCGCGCGGCGGCGAGGTCGATGGGTTTGTGTTTAGCCAAGCGATGCCTATGGCAGCAGGACGGTCGAACCCGTGGTTTTGCGGGCCTCGAGATCGATATGCGCCTGCGCGGTGTCCTTTAGCGCGTAGGTCTGATTGATCTCGATTTTGACCGCGCCCGAGGCGATGACGTCGAACAAATCGTTGGCGCAGGCCGCCAGCGCTTCCGGCGTCGCGGTGTAGTGGAACAGCATCGGCCGGGTGACGAAGATCGAACCATAGGTCGACAGGTCGCCGAGCACCAGCGGATCGGGCGCGCCCGAGGCGTTGCCGAAGGTGACCAGCATGCCGAGCGGTGACAGACATTTCATCGAATCCATAAATGTGTCCTTGCCGACCCCGTCATAGACCACCGGCACCCCGGCGCCGTCGGTGATCTCTTGCACCCGCTCGACGAAGTTCTCGGTGTTGTAACTGACCACATGATGGACGCCGTGGGCCTTGGCCAGTTCACCCTTTTCCGGGCTGCCCACCGTGCCGATTACCGTGACCCCCAGATGGTTCAGCCATTGGCTGGCGATGAGGCCAACGCCGCCGGCCGCGGCGTGCAGCAGCACGGTCATGCCGGGCTCGACACGAAAGCACTGGCGAATGAGGAATTGGGCGGTCATGCCCTTGAGCATGGCGGCGGCGGCGGTTTGATCGTCCACCCCGTCGGGCAATTTAACCGCGATGCGCGCCGGCATGACCCGCTCTTCGGCATAGGCGCCGGGCGGCATGTCGGCATAGGCGATACGGTCGCCGACGGCGACGTTGGTGACGCCGGCGCCCAGCGCCTCGACCACGCCGGCGCCCTCCATACCCAGCACGGCGGGCATCGGCAGGGGCCGCGCGCCGGTGCGCAGATAGGTGTCGATATAGTTCAGCCCGACCGCGGTATGGCGCACGCGGATTTCGCCTTCGCCCGGATCGCCGACCTCGACTTCTTCCCATTCCAGAACTTCCGGGCCGCCATTGGCGTGGATGCGAATTGCGTGAACCATGTGTCTCCTCCAGGGTCGCTGTACAGTTTGATTTTACGTGTCGTTGGCGGCGAGCCTATGAGGTTAGCGCGACGCCTTCAAGGGATAGCAGGTAGCGCTTGGTTGCTGTGCCGCCGCTGCCGGAATACCCGCCGATCCCGCCGCCGGCCGCCAGCACCCGGTGGCACGGAATGATGATCGGGATCGGGTTGCGCCCGCACGCGGTGCCGACCGCGCGCGGAGACGAGCCGATCGCCGCCGACAGCGCGCCATAGCTCTGATAGCCCCCGAACGGAATTTCCTGCATTGCCCGCCAGACCTTGCGTTGGTGAGCGGTGCCCGCCGGCGCCACCGGCAGATCGAACGCGTCGAGCGCGCCGGCGAAATAGGCGTCGAGCTGACGCTTTGCCTCGGCCAGTAGCGGGCTCGTTTCGCCGTTCGCCCGCGCCCCCCAATCGAGAGCCACCAGCGCGCCGCCGTCTTGCGTGACCGTGAGCGGCCCGACCGGGCTGTCGAGGCTGAGGTCAAGCGTACTCATCGCTTGGCGAGAAAATCTTGCAGCGCTTGGGGGTCGGTCAGTGGCGCTGAGCAAACCGGGCCGTGGCAGACATAGGCCGTGGCCTGGCCGTCGATCATGGTCTTGCCGGCCGCCGGATGGCCCGGGGTCAATTCATCGCTGCTGGCGATGACCGACACCACGCTGGCCGGCAGGCTGACCCGATCGCGCGCCGCCAACAGGGCGGCCGTGTCGTCGCTCTCGGGGTCGCCAATCACAACCATTTGGGCCGCTTCGGCGAGAAACTGCGCGGCGTTGATCAGGGTGACATAGTGGTAGGGGTTCTTGGCGGCCTCGCCGGAGAATGTCGCGATCAGCGCCTCGCAACGTTCGCGATACTCGTCTTGCCCGGTCAAGTGATAGAGCCGGGCCAGCACTTCGGCCATCACCGCGTTGCCCGCCGGCGTGGCGTTATCGAGGGCGTTCTTGGTGCGGGTGATGACATCGTCGGCATCGTCCGCCGTCAGATAGTAGCCACCGGCGCCCTGGTCCCAATAATGGCCGTCCGCCGCCGCCAACCACGCCTTAACTTTATCAATATAATCAATAGTTTGCGTGGCCTCGAACAGCAGCAGGCCGGCCCGGCACATATTGGCGTAATCGTCCAGGGTGGCGACGTGGCGCGCCGCGCCCGCGCGCCAGGCGTGGAACAGGCGCCCGCTATCATCGTCGGTTTGTGTCATATTCGCGACGACGAAATCGAACGCGGTTTGCGCTGCTGTGAGCCATTCCGGCCGCTCGAACACGGTGGCGGCGCGGGCCAGGGCGGCGATCATCAAGCCGTTCCAGTCGGCCAGCACCTTGTCGTCCAGCGCCGGTGGAATGCGCGTCGCCCGGACCTCGAACAGCAGCTGCCGGGCCGTCGCCAGCCGGGTCTCGGTCGCCGCGTCCTTCAGCTCGGGATCGCGGGTGCGGTTGAGGATGGTCTTGCCTTCCCAGTTACCGTCCGGCCGCACGTCATAGGCGGCGGCGAACAGATCCGCTTGGTCGCCCAGCAGGGTGCGAATTTCAGCTTCCGACCAGACGTAGAATTTGCCTTCCTCGCCTTCGGAATCAGCGTCGATGGCTGACGAAAAACCGCCGCCCGGCGGCATGTCGTTGACCATCTCGCGCAGCACCCAATCGACGGTCTCGGCGATGCGCTGGGCATAGAGCGGGTTTCCGGTTTCCTGCCAGGCGTCGGTGTAGACCTCTAGAAGCTGCGCGTTGTCGTACAGCATTTTTTCGAAATGTGGCGCCAGCCAGGCCGCATCGGTCGAATAGCGCGCGAAGCCGCCGCCGAGATGATCGTAGATGCCGCCCTGGGCCATTTTATCCAGCGTCAGCAGCACCCCATCGCGCAGCTTCTCGTCGCCGCTCCGCTTGTGGCCGCGCCACAGCACGTTCAACACCGGCGCTTGCGGGAACTTCGGCGCCGTGCCGATACCGCCATGGCGCGGGTCGATCTCGGCGATGATCGTGTCGGCGGCGCGGTTGACCGCGTCGGGGGCGATCATGCCGGCCGATTGGGGTTGCGACATATCTTCCAAGGCGGCGACCACGGCCTGGCTGTTGGCCGCCACCTTGTCAGGCTCGTCGCGGTAAATCCGCGCCACATGGTGCAGCAATTCGGGAAAGCCCGGCCGGCCGTAGCGCGAGGTCGGCGGGAAATAGGTGCCGCCCCAAAACGGTTTGCCCTCGGGCGTGCAGAACATGGTGAGCGGCCAGCCGCCCTGTTCGCCGAACAGCGCCAGGGATGTCATGTAGATGGTGTCGATGTCGGGCCGTTCTTCCCGGTCGACTTTGATATTGATGAACAACTCATTCATCACCGCGGCGGTGGCCGGGTCCTCGAAGCTCTCATGGGCCATCACATGGCACCAGTGGCACGCCGCGTAGCCGATGGATAGCAGGATCGGCCTGTCGAGCTCCTGGGCGCGATCCAGCGCCGCCTTGCCCCAGGGATACCATTCCACCGGGTTGTCGGCATGCTGCAGCAAATAGGGGCTGGACTCGTTGCCTAATAGATTTGCCGCCATGGGGTCCCCGAAATTGGTGGCCGTCGCGATGCGACGATCCAACTGATTGTTGCCTCGTCCACCGTAACACGCTAGGTGCCAGGCAACGGGACCAACATGGAGCAGGAGCTGGTCATGAAAATCACCGTTGATATCGATTGTACGCCGGAAGAGGCAAGGCAGCTAATGGGTCTGCCCGATGTCACCGATATGCAGCAGGAAATTGCCGACGAAATGAAACAGCGTATCTTATCCGGGCTCGAGGAGATGGACCCCCAGGCCATGCTACGCAGTTGGGGGCCGGCCGGGGGCGAAGGCTGGGAGCAGTTTCAGAAGATGTTTTGGTCGGGCCTCGCCGGTGCGGGTCAGGGCGACAAAGACTAAAGCTGGCGGGCGGACCTTTAGGGCGAAGCGATGAGCGATACGATTTATGCCCTGGCGAGCGGAACCGGAACCGCTGGAGTGGCGGTCATCCGGGTCTCCGGGCCCGCTGCGGGGCCGTCCATTGAGCAGTTGACGGGTCAGGCGCCGCCGCCGCCGCGTATGGCCAGCCTGCGGCGGTTTCGCGACCCCGGCGGCGGCGATGGCGGGGGCAACGACATCGATGAAGGCATCACTTTGTGGTTTCCCGGCCCGGCCAGCTTTACCGGCGAGAATATCGCCGAATTCCACGTCCATGGCGGCGTCGCGGTGATCGAGGCGCTGATTTCCGCGCTGAGCGTCGTTGATGGTTGCCGCCTGGCCGAACCCGGCGAATTCACCCGCCGCGCGTTCGAGAACGGCAAGCTGGACCTAACCTCGGCGGAGGCGGTCGCCGACTTGGTGGCGGCGGAGACCGTGGCGCAACGGCGTCAGGCCCTGGGCCAGTATGACGGCGCCCTGGCGGCGCTCTACGATAATTGGCGGACCCAGCTCACCACCCTCTTGGCCCACGCTGAAACCACCATCGATTTTGCCGATGAAGACCTGCCGGAAGACACTTATGCGAAAATGGAACACAATATATTGTATATAAGGGATATAATCTCACAACATATAGACGACCAACATCGCGGGGAGCGCATACGTTCGGGCTTTCATGTAGCGATTATCGGTGCGCCCAATGTGGGCAAATCCAGCCTGCTGAACCGGCTGGCGGCCCGCGAGGCGGCGATCGTGTCGGAGGCCGCCGGCACCACCCGCGACGTCATCGAGGTTCATATGCATCTTGGCGGCTATGCGGTGATCGTCGCCGATACCGCCGGCATCCGAGAGGCTGAGGGCGCTGTCGAGGCCGAGGGGGTGCGCCGGGCGCGCCACTCCGCCGACGAGGCGGACCTGCGCCTGGTGGTGTTCGACGCGGCCGCCCTGCCCGCCCTGGACCCATTTGCCCTGGATTATGTAGATGACCACGCCATCGCGGTTTTGAACAAAACCGATATTGCCGACACCGCCCTACCCGCTGCGATCGCCGGCCGGCCCACCTGTCCGGTCTCGGCCAAAACCGGCGACGGTCTAGAGGCGCTGCTGGCGGCGATCACCGCCCAGGTGCAGGTGCGCCTGGCGGCCAGCGAGCAACCGCCCCTGACCCGGGCCCGCCATCGCGAGGCGCTGGTGGCGGGCGTGGCGGCGTTGGGGCGGGCTTCCACCGCCACCCTGCCCGAGTTGGCGGCGGAAGATATTCGGATCGCCGTTCGGTCTCTCGGGCGGATTACCGGACGGGTCGATGTGGAGGATGTGCTCGATGTCATTTTTCATGATTTCTGCATCGGCAAATAGGCGCAAGTGGACAATGTTTCACGTGAAACAATTTGGACGCCGGAAAGTTAAGCCATTTATTTCATTCGCTTTGACTTCCGTCTCAACCTGCCATAAATAGCCGGCCATGCGATCTTTCGACGTCATTGTTATTGGGGGCGGCCACGCCGGTTGCGAAGCGGCTGCGGCGGCGGCGCGCCTGGGCGCGCGTACCGCGCTGATCACCCATAAGCTCGAGACCATCGGCGAGATGTCCTGCAACCCGGCGATCGGCGGCTTGGGCAAGGGCCATCTGGTCCGCGAGATCGATGCCCTTGATGGGGTCATGGCCAGGGCGATTGATCGGGCCGGTATCCAATTCCGCGTTCTCAACCGCAGTAAGGGGCCGGCCGTATGGGGGCCGCGCGCCCAGGCCGATCGCGCGCTCTACCGCCAGGCGATGCAAGATCTGCTGCGCGACCAGGAGAATCTCGAAATTTGCGCCGGCGCCGTCGAAGATCTGCGGTTTGGCGATGAGGGCCAAGTCACCGGCGTGGTTCTTGCCGATGGCGAAGAGGTCGGCGCGGCGCGGGTGGTGCTCACCACCGGCACGTTCCTGCGCGGGATTATTCACATCGGCGAGCGGCAGATTTCCGCCGGACGGGTCGGCGATGCGCCGGCGATCGGTCTGTCCGACACCTTGTATGGCGCCGGATTTTCCATGGGTCGGCTTAAAACCGGAACACCGCCCCGCTTGGATGGCACGACAATCGATTGGCACGCATTGGAGGTTCAGGCCGGCGATGCGGTGCCGCAGCCCTTCTCCTATATGAACGATGCGATCGACGTCCCCCAAATCGACTGCCACATCACCTATACCAGCCCCGCCGGCCACGAATTAATCCGGGCCAACCTCCACCGCGCGCCGATCTATTCCGGCCAGATCGAGGGCACGGGTCCGCGCTATTGCCCGTCCATCGAGGATAAGGTGGTGCGGTTCGCTGATAAAACCCGCCATCAGATCTTTCTCGAGCCGGAGGGCCTCGACGACGATACGGTCTATCCCAACGGGATCTCGACCTCCTTGCCGGAAGATGTGCAGATAGAATTGCTTAGAACCATCGGTGGCTTGGAAAATACCCGCATCATTCGCCCCGGCTACGCCATCGAATATGACTTCGTCGATCCGCGAGAACTCTACCCAACCCTGGAAACCCGCAGAATAGCTGGGCTTTTCCTGGCTGGGCAGATAAACGGCACGACCGGTTATGAAGAAGCGGCAGCCCAGGGGCTGATGGCCGGGCTAAACGCCGCCGCGGGCTCTGGCGAGGCCTTTGTGCTCGATCGCGCGGAGGCCTATATCGGCGTGATGATCGACGATCTGGTGACCCGCGGCGCCGACGAGCCCTATCGCATGTTTACCTCGCGCGCTGAATATCGCCTGCTGCTGCGTGCCGATAACGCCGATGAGCGGCTCACGCCGCGCGGCATCTCGTTTGGCTGCGTCGGTCCGGAGCGGCGCGCGGCGTTTGCCCGCAAGTCGGCCGCGTTGGCCGAGGCCCGGGCGTTGGCCAAGTCGTTATCGGCGACGCCGAACGTCTTGCAGAAATCCGGCCTGTCGATCAACCAGGACGGTGTAAGACGGTCCGCGTTTGAGGTATTGGCCTATCCCGATGTGAGTGTATCGCGCCTCGAGAAAGTATGGCCGGAGTTGGCGGACCTGCCGCCGGCCTTGGCCGCGCGTCTGGAAATAGAGGCGCTTTATAGTGGCTATGTGCGGCGTCAGGAGGCCGATGTGGCGGCGTTTCGCCGGGACGAAGCTCTCACTCTGCCGGACGATTTGGATTATGCGCAGATTGGCGGCCTGTCCCGGGAAGCCCAGGATAAGCTGCAAAAGGCGCAACCGCAGACCCTTGGCCAGGCCGGCCGCATCCCGGGCGTGACCCCGGCGGCGTTGGTCGCGTTGCTGCGTTATGTGCGCCGCGGGAACCAGGCTTCGACCCAGCCGCGCAAATCCGCCTAGCGGACAATATTCGCTCAATACCCCAGATATAGTAGTTGGAAGTTTCCCTCTACAATTGGTAGGGTGGCCCATGGCCAGCCAGCCCCCCTTGACGGTGTCGGACTTCGCCTCGGCCCTGGATGTTTCACGTGAAACATTGGACCGTCTGGAAATATACGAGACCATGTTGCGCCAGTGGCAAAAGACGATAAATCTGGTCGGTCGCCGCACCCTGGATGATGTGTGGCGGCGCCACTTCCTCGATTCAGGCCAGCTCTGCCGGCTACTGGGCGGTGCGAAGACAGTTGCCGATATTGGCAGTGGCGGCGGGTTTCCCGGTCTGGTCATCGCCATCATGACCGGCGGCGCCGTGACCCTGGTGGAGGCCGACAATCGAAAAGCGGCGTTTCTGCGAGAAGTCTCCCGCGCCACGGGGGCAAATACCAAGGTCATCGCCGGCCGGGCCGAGGACACCCAGGCGATCCCGGCGGAGGCGGTGACGGCGCGCGCGCTGGCGCCGCTTAGCAAATTACTCGCCTTGGCAGAGCCATGGGTGCGGCCTGGGGGCCAGTGTTTTTTTATGAAAGGGGCGGCGGTGGCGGATGAATTGACCGACGCGAAGAAGTTCTGGGATATTCGCTTTGATCTGGTTCCCAGCTTGTCGGATCCCAGCGGAGCCATTTTGTGCGTAAAGGAGTTTCACCATGTCTGATGCGACCGAAATTACGGCACATACTTCCGATCAAATGACCCCGAAACCGAAAATCATCGCGGTCGCCAACCAGAAGGGCGGGGTGGGCAAAACCACAACCGCGATTAATTTGGCGACGGCGCTGGCGGCCTGTGGCCAGAAAGTCTTATTAGTGGACCTGGATCCCCAGGGTAATGCGTCAACCGGTCTCGGAGTCCATGTTCCGTCCGCCGCGAATGATGTTTACGCGGCGTTGATCGGCCAACAATCGCTTGGCGAGGTCACGGTCGCTACGTCGGTGCCAGGCCTCGATGTGGTGCCCGCGTCCGCCGATTTGGCCGGCGCCGAGATCGAGCTCATCGACGTGGCACATCGCGAAACGCGCCTCAAGGAAGCGCTTGAAAGAGGTGCCAGGGGATATGACTATGTGTTGGTGGATTGCCCGCCGGCGCTCGGCTTGTTGACCTTGAACGCGCTGGTGGCGGCCCAATCGGTGCTGGTGCCGTTGCAGTGTGAATTCTTTGCCCTCGATGGTCTGAGCCGCTTGACCCGGTCCATCGAGCGCATCCGCAACGCGTTTAATCCTGACCTACACATACAAGGGGTGGTGTTAACTATGCATGACGCACGCAACAACTTGTGTCGATCGGTCGAAGCGGACGTGCGTGAACATTTTGGCGAGCGGGTCTTCCAAACGGTCATTCCGCGCAATGTGCGGGTCTCCGAAGCACCATCCTTCGGCCTGCCAGCGATTGTGTATGACATGAACTGCACCGGGGCGCGGGCCTATATCCACCTGGCCGCCGAGCTGCTGCGCCGCGAAGGGCGGTTACCGGAGCGGGGAGTGGCGGCATGAGCGATGAACCGCGGAAAGGGTTGGGTCGCGGCCTGTCGGCCCTGCTCGGCGACGATGTTGAAGATCAATCAAGCCCGGAGCCGCATCGTTCGACCCATACGGTGCCGATCGAACAGCTCGCGCCGGGCAAGTACCAGCCGCGCCGGCGCTTCGACGACGATGAGCTCGCGTCGCTGGTCGAATCGGTGCGCGCGAAGGGAATTCTGCAGCCTATTTTGGTACGCCGTGATCCGCTGCACGCCGACGCCTATGAGATAATCGCCGGCGAACGCCGCTGGCGCGCGGCGCAACGTGCGCAATTGCACGAAGTTCCCGTCATCGTCCGCGATTTCTCCGACGAAGAAACCCTCGAAATCGCCTTGATCGAAAATTTGCAGCGCGAAAACCTGTCGCCGATCGAAGAGGCGAACGCGTTTCAGCGGTTGATGGACGAGTTCGATCACACCCAAGAGATATTGGCCAAGGCGGTTGGTAAGAGCCGGAGCAGCATCGCCAATACGCTGCGCCTGCTCACGCTACCGGTGGCGGTGCAGGACCATGTCGATAGCGGCGCTTTGTCGGCGGGACACGCGCGCGCCCTGGTGGGCCATGACGATGCGGAAAAACTCGCCGGCGACATCATCGCCAAGGGCCTTTCCGTCCGCCAGGCCGAGCAATTGGTGCAGGCCCCGAAAGGCGGCGCGCCCTCGCGGGCAAAAAAGGCGTCCGCCAAGGATTCCGACACGATCGCTCTGGAACACGATTTATCCAGCATGCTGGGCCTGAAGGTGTCCATCAAGTTTCGCGGCGACGGCGCCAAGGGCGGATCCGTGTCGATCAACTATTCGACCCTCGATCAACTCGACGACATATTGCAACGCCTCAATCAGGGTGGCGCCATAAACATCGGCGGCGCGGTCGATGACCCGCCCCTTAGCTCGCCGGCGTAACCCCGTTAACTATTTGATATTACTACGTTTAATGGGGTCTCCGCTGGCCGGAGCGGGCCAATTGAGTGATCGCCATCAGGGTGCGGTCGCATACTAGCGCGGCCGGTGCGCCGGTCGATTTGGCCGACAGTTCGGCGTCCGTGAGCCGCGCCAGAGAGGTTTCCACCGATGCCAGCGACCAGGTGTTCAACTGGCTGCGGAACCGTCCCGCGACCCGCCAGAATAGCGGTGGCCGCAATTGCTTGAGCGCCGCATCGAGCGCGACCCCGTCACTGGTTTGCGCCAACACATAGTGTAGCCGTTGAAAGTGCCGTTGGGCGTTGCGGATAACCGCGACCGGTTCGGTGCCGTCGGCCCAGACGCGGCCCAGATTTTCCACCAAGCTGTCATAATTGCCATCGGCGGCGGATAACACCGCCTCGTCGGTCGACGCTGCCGCGCTATCGCCCAGGCAGGCCAGCACCATTTCCTCGGTTAAGGCGCCGCCGGGGCCGGCAAACAGCACCAGTTTCTCGATCTCCCGCCGATTTGCCTGGCGATCGGAGCCCAACAGCGCCGCGGCGGCCGGCAGCGCCGCGGGGTCGATGGCAATCTCTTCGGCGGCGAGGCTCGCCCGCAGCAATTGCGCCAGTCCGGCCTCGTCATCGGGATAGCAGGGCAGCGCGGCGCAGGCGTCGTTACCTTCAAACAGGCGGCGCAACGAGGAACGCGGCGTCAAATTTCCCGCCCCGACGACAATCAGCGCAGCCATCGGGTGGTTTGCCGCCGCGTTCTCCAACACAGCCGTGACAGACCCTGAAAGCTCGTCGCCGCCGTCACGTACAACCAGCACACGGCGCCCGCCGCCGAACGACACAGCCAGCACTTCGTCGACCAGGCGGGCGGCGTCCTTGGCCAGCGGTGAAGCGCTGAATTCCGCCACTTTGAATGGATCTGCCGGGTCTTCGGCCACGCCGCGGATCAGGCTATCAACCCGTTCGCGTACAAGCCCGCTATCGGGCCCATAAACAAGTACAGCCTGTGTTTTGGGGCTCAGCGTCTTGATGAAGCCGTCGACTTTGTTAGCGGATATTTTCACAGCCGGCCGTTATTAACCCGCAGTCCGTTGGGATAAGAAGATACCCAACCGCGATCTTATTTCCGTCGCCAGATCGCGTGCCGCGCGCCGCCGCGCGTCCGATTCGGCGCTCAAGGTGGCGAAGTCGGCGTCGAGAATATTATAGCTGTTGACCGAGCGCACCTTGCTGTTGAGCAGAGGTGTGTCGACGCCGGCCTGTCTCAATTTGAACGACGCGGTAATGATCAGATTGGCGCGGGTCGCTGTCGCGTCTTTGCGGACCGCGAGATTCTGTTTGGTCTCGGTGACGGTGACATTGAGCACATAGGCCGGTGTGCGCGGCGGCCCTGTCGGGGTCAGTTGATTGGTCAACTCGATGCGCAGCAATTGGCCCAGGCGCTCAGCGATCGGCAGCACCGATATCTGGCGCAGCGCGGCAGTTGTGTCCGCGCCGACCTGTTGCTGACCGTGCAGCGGCGTGAAGCCGCAGGCGGTAAGAAACGCCATGGCCGCGGCGATGACGCCGAGCCTAAACAACGAAATTCACCAGCTTGTCGGGAACGAAAACCATTTTGCGGACCGCCCGCCCGCCGATCGCCGCGGCAACATTGGCGACTGCCAGCGCCAGGGGTTCGACGGCATCTTTATCGGCGCCGGCGGGCACGTCGATGGTGCCGCGTAATTTTCCGGCTACCTGGATCGCCACGGTGACAGTCTCGTCGACGGTCAAGCTGTCATCGACGTCGGGCCAGGGCGTGTCGGCGAGTAAAGTGTCGTGGCCCAAGCGCCGCCACATCTCCTCGGCGAGGTGCGGCGTCATCGGGCCCAGCAGCCGCACCAGCGCTTCGAGCGCTTCGCGAATTGCCCAGCCATCGCCGACGCTGGGCTTTGCGGTGTCGACGGCGGCTATGGCGTTGGTCAGCTCGTAGAGCCGCGCGACCGACTTATTGAAGTGGAAGCGCTCATAATCGTCGGTGATGCCGGCGATGGTCTTGTGGGTGATCTGGCGCAATTCGGCGGCCGGGTCCGACAGATCGCCGGGCAGCGCCGCGCCGGGCTTGGGCAAGGCGTCGAGCTGGTCGTCGATTAGCCGCGCGACCCGGTTGACGTAGCGAAAGGCGCCCTGCACGCCGGCGTCGGTCCACTCCATATCGCGGTCCGGCGGGCTGTCCGACAGAATGAACCAGCGCGCCGTGTCCGCGCCGTAATGCTCGATAACGTCGGTCGGGTCGACCGTGTTCTTTTTCGATTTCGACATCTTCTCGACCCGGCCGATATCGACCGGCACGCCGGTATCGGCGCGCTGGGCGGCGCCGGCCGCGTCGCGCACCACATTCTGCGGTTCGATCCATTGCCCGTCGGCGTCGCGGAACGTCGCGTGATTGACCATGCCCTGGGTGAACAGGCCGTCGAACGGCTCGTCGATGTCGATATAGTCGGCCTTGTGCATGGCGCGCATAAAAAAGCGCGAATAGAGCAGATGCAAAATCGCATGTTCGATGCCGCCGATATACTGATCGACCGGCAGCCAATAGTCGCCAGCCGCGGCGTCGACCGGGATGTCGGCCCGCGGCGAGCAGAAGCGGGCAAAATACCAGGACGAATCCATGAAGGTGTCGAAGGTGTCGGTGTCGCGCTGGGCCGCTATGCCGCAGGCCGGACAGTCCACATGCTTCCAGCTCGGGTGGCGGTCGAGCGGATTGCCCGGCGCGGCGAAGTCCACTTCCTTGGGCAGGATCACCGGCAGATCCGCGCGCGGCACCGGCACGATGCCGCAATCGCCACAATGGATCACCGGGATCGGACAGCCCCAATAGCGCTGCCGCGAGACCAGCCAGTCGCGCAGCCGGTAGTTCACCGTGCCCTCGCCCGACCTGTCGGCCGCCAGACGCTCGATTACCGTGCGCTTGGCGTCGTCGACGCCGAGCCCGTCGAGGAACTGCGAATGCGCCAGCTTGCCCTCGCCAATATAGGCCTCGTCGCCCACGTCGAAGGTGTCCGGGTCGGCGGTGCTGGGCACGACCACCGGGCGGACCGGCAGATCGTAGGCGTGCGCGAAATCCAGATCGCGCTGATCATGGGCGGGGCACCCGAAGATCGCGCCGGTGCCATACCCCATCAGCACGAAGTTCGCCGCGTAGACCGGCAGGAGCTGGTCGGCGAACGGGTGTTTGACCCGCAACCCGGTATCGATACCGCGCTTGTTGGCCTTTTGAATGGCCTCTTCGCTGGTGCCCAGTTGGCGGCATTCCTCGACAAACGCGGCGATCGCCGGATTGTTCTTCGCCAGCTCCTCGCTCAGCGGATGGTCCGCCGCGATGGCGCAAAAGCTAGCGCCGAAAATTGTATCCGGCCGGGTCGTATAAACCCGCAACGGGTCGCGGCCGCCCGCGCCGTTGCCGCCGCCCGGGTCCTCGTCGGCCTCGGCGAAAGCGAAATCGATATAGGCGCCCTCGGATCGGCCGATCCAATTTTCCTGCATGGTGCGGACCTTGGCGGGCCAGCGGTCCAGCCGCTCGAGGCTGGCGAGCAGATCGTCGTTGAAGTCGGTAATCCGGCAAAACCACTGGGCCAGCCGCCGCCGTTCGATCGGCGCGCCCGAGCGCCAGCCCTTACCGTCGATAACCTGTTCGTTCGCCAACACCGTATGGTCGACCGGGTCCCAGTTCACCCAGCCTTCCTGGCGGTACACCAAGCCCTGCTCCATGAAGTCGAGGAACATGGCTTGCTCGTGTTGGTAATACTCCGGATCGCAGGTCGCCAGCTCGCGCGACCAATCGATCGACAGGCCCATCGCCTTGAGCTGGCTGCGCATCGCCGCGATGTTCTCGTAGGTCCAATCGGCGGGATGGACGCCCTTTTCCATCGCCGCGTTTTCCGCTGGCAAGCCGAAGGCATCCCAGCCCATGGGGTGGAGGACGTTGAACCCGCGGGCGCGCTTATACCGGGCCACCACGTCGCCCAACGTGTAGCAACGCAAATGGCCCATATGGATGCGGCCCGAAGGGTAGGGAAACATCTCGAGCACGTAGTATTTCCGATGGCCGGGCTCTTCGCGGGCGGTAAATGCATCGCGCGCGTCCCAGGCTTGCTGCCACTCGGCTTCGGTTTCGCGAAAATTATAGCGGGGCATGACGGCACATATGTCCAAGGCGCACGCGCGGCGGGGTTTGGCGGGCCCGCGGGGCGAGGGCGCTATATCGGGTTTTGCTCATATGGGCGCGCCGGCCTGGGCGGATATTCTATTGGTCGGCGGAGGCGATCCGCAGTTCGCGGGCGCGGCTTAAAATAGCCCCCTCGAGCTTCGAGCCGGTTCCGTTCTCGACCTGTGAATCGACCCAGCCGCGGCTGCCGTTTAGTTCCTGGCGAAACACCGCGACGCGGACGCCGTCCGAGCGCAGCTGGCGCCCAAGAATGTATGTCGTGACCTTGAAACGCTCTTCGGGGCTCTCGGGCGGTGAGTACCAGTCGGTGATGATCACGCCGCCAAACGGATCGGCCGATGAAAGCGGCAGGAAAGACAAGGTATCCAGCGAGGCGCGCCACAGAAATCCGTTGACGCCGATACCCGATCCGCCCTCGGCGTCCTTATCACGGTCGGGGCCCAGCAAGTTGATATCGCCGAACAGCTTGCCGCCGCTCTGTCTTATTTTGTCGTCGGCACCCTGTCCGTCGGCGCGTTCTGTCGGAATGCTGTCGCAGGCTGTCAGCAAAAGAGCAGCGACGAAGGTGGAAAATATCGAGTTGCGGATTCGCGTCATTGTTCCAACCGGAAATTGTGCGCCCCGTAGAGGAGACTCTCAGTCTAATAGCAGAGAAGTCGGCACAAAAAAATAGGGCGGCGGAAAATCCGCCGCCCGTATCTTTTACTGCTAAACCGCCTGGGCTTAGAAGTTGAACATGTTGGTCAGGATAAACGCCTGCGCTTTAAGATCCTCGCTACCCGTGGTCTCCTGGGTCGCGTTGTTATAGTCGGCGCGAACTTGCCAACCCGGCGCGATCGCGTAGCGAGCACCGAGACCCCAGCGTTCAACCGTGTTTTCGACTGAGCTAGATACGTCACGCTCGCCCAGCGAATACCAGGCGCTGACGCCCCAAGGGCCCTGCTGATAACCGGCACCTACCGCCCAATAGTCGCCCTGGTCCGCGCCAGCCGATACTGCTGCGGTGGACAAGGTTGAATCGCCATTGTCGCGATAGTTGGCGCCAACTGTAAAGCCGGCAAAGTCGACCTTAGCACCGATATGGAGGAGTTCGAGGTCCTCGTTGACATTATCGGCGCCGTCGATTTCCTGTTCTGCCGTTTCATACGAAACGGTTGCAGAAACACCAACGTCGTCGAACTTACCGGTGTAGTTAAGACCCAGGCTAATCATGTTGTTGAAGCTGGTGTCGTTGTCCGTTTCCCCGAAACTCGCACCGTTAGCGCCGCTGTCAGGCGTAAAGGATGCGCCGACTTGGAAACCCGAGAATCGCGGCGAGAAGTAGATGACTTTCGTGCGATCGCTCGATGTCGCAGCTTGAATATCTGTACGATACAAGTACGGCGAACCAAGTGCGCCAACGGCTCCAAAGCCGTTATGGAACACTGGGAACACACCGCCCAGTCCACCAAACGGACCCGAGATACCTTTGTGCGCCTGGAAAGCGCCAACAAGCATACGGTTGGTGACATCGTCCTGGTCGCCCATTTCGATACGGCCAAAGTCGCCGCTCAAAAACGCCCAAACTTCGTCACCATTGTCACTGGCGTCGGTGTTAACTTCCATCTCGATCGATACGCCGTACTTAATGCCATTATCGGCAGTGTTCGACGCATTGATGTGAACTTCGGTTTCCGGAATGTCAAAGTCATAGCCACGGCCGAACCCAGCTCGTTGCGAGCCTTGCTCGTCAAGCACGTGGGCTTGGAACCACATGAAACCACTAAGGCGGACAGCCAGGTTATCACCTGACCCCACCGTTCCGGCTTGCGCCGGTGCACTCAGCAAGGCAGCGCCAACCAGGGCGGTACTTGCTAGAAGAGCTTTCTTCATTTTAATCCAACCTCCATAATCTTGGACTTGCGTCCGCGTTCGTCCCGTTGGGGACTCGTCAACTTCGCTGTGCTCTGGCACTAACGCGGACGCCAGACTTCTGCACTGAAGCCTTGTCGGGCATAAAACCCCGGAATCTAAGGTAATTGCAATGCTTTCCGTGTTGTTTGTGTCACGAATTCATTACACTGTGACATAACCGCCACATGATTTAATTAACCAGTAATACTTTGTAGCGCCTCTACGACTTACCCTGCCGAATAATGCATGAATACCGCGTAACCATCGGTCAGGCTGTGTTTGCAATCAGCGCAATGGCTTTCATGGACAGCATATTGTCGATCAGCTTGTCGCGCACATCTTCGGTGAGGTTAGGAAATTTGCTGGCCAGTTCCGTTGGCGAAAAATCGCCGCTATCGATCATCCAGGAGATCGGATCGGCCAGTTCCGGTGGGATCGGCACCGTGCCCTTGGCGCTCTGCAGGGAAAATTGCCCGCTATTGTCGACAACCTCGAGGCTGCGGACCACGACCGAGAAGCGTTCGCTGACATCTTTTTCGAACGCATCCGCGGGCAGGTTAAACCCGCCGCGGTAGTAGCGGTAGGAATCGTGGTAGGCGTTGAGGTTTGCCAACAGCAAATCGCCATTGGCAATTTCGTGCAGGCAATCGGCCAGCTCGTTAAGCCACTGCCGGCGCGCATCGGGCCCGGCATCGGGCAGGGGGATATTGCCGCGGAACTGCGGGTCCGCCATGGCCAATTCATAAAGCAGGGTTAGGACGTCAAAGCCGATAACATGGGTCAATCCATAGGTTATGTGGATGGTGCCATCGCTTGACGCCAGCGCGTCATGGTACTGACCGCGCGGGATATAGAGCATGTCGCCGGGACGCATGGTGACTTCCGCGGCGACGGCGCCACGATGTTCATCGTGATAGGCTTGGTCCAGGCCCTTAAAAACGTCGTTGGCGATCGGCCGCTCGAGGCGTCCCTCGTAAATACGCCAAACCTTTTCGCCGGCGACGTGCAGCGCGAACACTTCGTGGGTATCGAAATGGGTGTCGAAGGCCTGATGTTGGTTCCACGAGCAATAGAGGTTGCTTTGCGACCGGCCGCCGAACCGTATTTCCAGGGCGTTCGCGGCCGCGGCCGTGCCGGACCACAGCGTATCGACATCGTTCGCCACGAGCGACGCGCCGCGTCGCAGCCAGCTTTTTACCTTCTCGGCATCCGGCTGCAGGCTGGGTTGGTTGTTTCGATCCGTGGCCTCGCGGCAATACTGCTCAGCCGGTATGGCCTTTGTGTCGAGAAAAACTTGCAGACTGGTCGGGCTCCAGATCGATGTCATGTTCAACATATTCGTCAGGATGTCCCACGACATAACATCGGCGAACTTGTTCGGGTCCGGTGCCGGAATGTGCAGAAATTTCTGGTCGTGATAGTCGGCAAAAAATTCGCCCTCGGTGATTGGCGCGATGAGATCGGCGAAAGTCTCGATGGGTTTTGTCATGGCGGCCAATATTATAGGTTGCGCGAACGGGCGAAAATTCAGGATTTTGTTTTAATGGGTTTAGGCGTCCGCGGCTATTGCGCGAAACCAATATGACAGATGACGTCGCCAGTAACTTAAGCCAGGTCAACCAGCGTATCGTGGCTGCCGCGCAAGCCGCCGACCGCGATGCGGGCGATGCCACACTTATTGCCGTGAGCAAGGGGCAGGTCGAGCAGCGCCTCGATCAAGCGCTTGCGGCGGGCCATCTGGTGTTTGGCGAAAACCGGGTACAGGAGGCGCAGGGCCATTGGGCGGCGCGGCGCGCCGAGCACCCCGACCTGGAATTGCATCTCATCGGCCCGCTGCAAACCAACAAGGTGCGCGATGCGGTGGCGCTGTTCGATGTTATTCAGACGGTCGACCGGCCGAAATTGGTCGCCCGCCTCGCCGATGCTTTCGACAAGGCCGGTGTCTCGCGGGATTGCTTCATCCAAATCAATACCGGCGAAGAGCCGCAAAAGGCCGGCATCTGGCCCGAGGCGGCTGACGAATTCATCGCCCACTGCCGCACAGCCGGGTTGCCGGTGGTCGGCTTGATGTGCATTCCGCCGCTCGACGAGGCCCCGGCGCCGCATTTTGCCTTGCTGCGCAACATCGCCGAGCGCAATGAGATTGCGGGATTAAGCATGGGCATGTCGGCCGACTTTGAAATGGCGGTCGCCCTGGGGGCCACTCATGTGCGGGTCGGCACTGGCGTCTTCGGCGAACGCCAGGTCGGCTACGGCGCGGCGCCTTAAGCTTCGCTGATCTGCAACGCCATGTCCGGCGTGAGCCGAGGCGCCAGGTCGATCAGGGTTTCGCGGGCCAGGGCCACACAGCCCTCGGTCGGCGCATAGTCGTCGCTCGCGCAATGAATAAAGATCGCGCTGCCCAGGAGGGCGCGCGGCGGATCGTCATTATGGCCGATGACGATAATAACATCGTAGAGACGATCGTCGCGCCAGAGCGCTTCGTGGGACGCCGCAAAGGGCAGCGCGACCAGCCGGTTATAGTCGCCATGCGCCGGGTCGTCGCACCAACCATCGCGTTCGGTTAGCGCGCGCAAAGGCAACCCGCTTTGCGGCAGCGCCAATCGGTCGGCCCGGTAAAATACCCGCCTTAACTTAAACGACCCGACCGGCGTCGCCCCATCACCCTCGCGTTTTTTTGCAAGCACGCCAGAGCGGCCCAGGGCACACGGATATTCATCGCCCTCGAACCGAAGAAGGCCGCGGCTCCGCGCGGTGGGGTGAACGCTCAGCATGGCCTAGTATAACGCGCCAGGCGCGTGGCGTAATGAACCCTCTCTTGCTTGAGTCGGGGCGGTCGCCTGTGACAACCTCGCCCTTCGAGACGCCACCCTTCGGGCGGCTCCTCAGGATGAGGCTTTGCGCATATCTAACAGAATTCCTCATCCTGAGGGCTCGCGTAGCGAGTGTCTCGAAGGAGGGGGAATTCCACCCTCGCCATATGCGATTGCCCGGCCCATCAAGGAGAACGGCTTAGCGCTCCGCATGGCATCGAGCTTGCTTTTTGATCGAAGTGAAGTGACCGCTGAAATTCGCCGTTACCGGTTACGTTCGAGATTCATCTCGCGGTATTTGCCCAGCGCCTCAAGCATGGCGTCGCTGATCCAGGGCTGCCCGTCGACCTTTTGCGGGGCCGCGCCCTTTTGCGCCGTGCCCTGGACGGCTTGCGCATCGGCTATCGCGGCATCAAGCCAGGCCGGGCGCGCGGCGGGATTTGCGCCGGCGGCGTCAGGTTTGTTCGACCCCGTGGAGAGCCCGGTGGGGGAGGTTGCGGGCAGGGCGGCAGGCAAGTCGGCGCGTTCCGCCGGAGAGCCGTCGCTCATCGATATCGGCGCGGGCTGCGCGGCGGAGATATTGACCGACCGGTCGATTGGGGCGGCGCTCGGCGGTGTCGCCGTCGAGCGGGCGAGGGAGGGCAAGATCCGCGGGCCGTTCCAGATTATGTCCGGGCCCGGGCTCGGGTCAGGTCCCGGGCCGGAAACAGATGTTGCGGCCGCTGTTGCTGCGGCTGGCGTAGCGGCCTGTGGCGCGCGCGGTTGTGCCGCCAGCGCGGTGAGGTCGGCGACCGGCGCGGCGGCGTCGGCGGCCGGGGCTACCGCGTTGGCCAGTTCCGGCGCGTCGACGGTATCGCCGATAAGCGCTAACGCATGGCCGGCCAAATCGTCGCCGCTCACCTCTTCGAACATGAGATTGGCTGCGGCCGATCCCAAACCCATGGGGCCGCCGAACAGGGCGCCGCCGATCAGCCGGGCCGGCGCGGCAATCTCATCGCCGCTGATCGCCCGATAGATTGTCGACACCACCGGGATATGTTGTAGCGGGTTGACGATATCGAGCAGGTTGTCAAAGAAGCTGGACCCGTCTTCGGCAAACGAAACGACCTTCGTTTCGGGCATCGATTCATGCAAACCCGGCGCTTCGGATGCTGGTGGCGCAACTGAGGGCACAGCCCAAACTCCTATTCAAACTCCCTGAAATAGGTGCAATCGCGGTGCCAAGCGTCGATTTGGCCAAATCCCGCGGGAATCCGCCCTTTGGCGAGCTAGAACGCGGCCGGCGAATCGTATTTGCGGGCGGCACTAGGCAAATAGTGCCGCTAAAGCCCCAAATTAGGGGTCTATGGCCTATAGAAGGTGCCCGCCGCGGCTTTGCTTGGTGGCGAGATAACGCTCGCTGTGTCGATTGGCGGGAAAGGCGTGGGGTACCCGCTCGACGACCTCGATGCCGCCGTCCGCCAGGGCGGCCACCTTTCGCGGATTGTTGGTCAATAGCCGCACTCGTGTGATGCTCAACTGGCGCAGAATTTCAGCGGCCGGCTGATAGATCCGTTCGTCGGGGTCGAAGCCCAACTGTTCGTTGGCGTCGATGGTGTCGAAGCCCTGATCCTGCAGCTCGTAGGCCCGCAGCTTGTTGACCAGGCCGATGCCACGGCCCTCTTGCGCCATATAGAGCAGCACGCCGCTACCCGCCTTGTTGATCTCGGCGACGGCGCCGCGCAATTGGTCGCCGCAGTCGCAACGCAGGCTGCCCAGCAGATCGCCGGTAAAGCATTCCGAGTGGATGCGCACCAGGACCGGCGCGTCGGGCGCGAGCTCGCCGATGACGATGGCTAGATGCTCGCGCCCGCCATCGGGCGGGCGAAAGGCGATGACATTGGTGTTTTCCGCGTCGCTCAGGGGCACCGTCGCCGCGCCGACCCGTTGTAGGGTGCGGGCCTCGGCGTCGCGATATTGGTGGATGCTGTCGAGTTCGACGACGAGCAGCGATTCTGTGTCCGCCCAGGACGGCAAATAGCCCAGCCGTTCCGCCGGCACCGCGGCCACCACGGTTGCCGGCAACAACCGGGCGAGCTTCGCCAGCTCGATGGCGCCCAGCTCGCCGGCGCCCGGCTCGGTCTCCCGCTCGATCAAGGCGATCGACAGGGCGGCGGGCTGGTGTTGCGGTTGCGGGCCCGCTGGATCGGCCATCATGCGCACCGTGTCCGCCGTGACGCCGCCGCTCAAGCTGACCCGGACCGCGCCCTGGGGGTCGCTGGTCAGGCCCAGAATTGCGGCGCGCCGCGCGGTCAACAGTAGCGAAGGCGTCCCTTTCGACAGGGCCGTCAGTCGCGCCAGGGCGTCGTGGGTCACGCCCTCGGCGGCCTGCACCATCAGCGCGTGGCCATTGCCCGCCACCACGACGGTCGCGCCCCGGCGCAGGTCGGCGATGGCGCGTTCGACGGCCTGCAGCCCAATGGGCAGCGGGGTCGCGCTCGGGGCGCCTTGCGGGGCTGAAATATTCTCGCTCATGGCAATCGTCACTCAAAGCTCGTGCGCCTCGGCGATCGCCGGGGCTGGAGGCTTATATATGTTGTTTGGCGCGCAAGATCGACCGATCGATACCTATACTGGGCATATACCGTGGCGATATATATCATCGCGCTGTAATGTTAAGCTCGCTTGAACGTGAACGCATTTGAAGCCTGTGTCGAGGCCTCTAATCCCTTGTTTTATGGGGTTAACGAGGCCATCTGATGTTCTTCACAAACACCGGGGGCCGCGATCATGGCAAAAGCTGTCTGGAAAAACAAAATTCTCGCCGAAAGCGACACCTTCGAAGTCGTTGAAGGCAATATCTATTTTCCGGCTGACGCGCTGAACCGCGAATTCTTTAGCGAAAGCGACCATCAATCGAATTGCCCCTGGAAGGGCATGGCGCATTATTATTTGGTCACCGTCGACGGGGAAGAGAACCCGGACGCCGCGTGGTACTATCCCGATCCGAAACGGGCGGCTGAGAATATTCGCGACCATGTCGCTTTCTGGCGTGGCGTCGAGGTCTCCCAGTAAGCAACCAACAATAACCGACCGGAGTATAGGCTGATGACTACCGGAAAAAAGATACTGCTGGTGGACGATGACGACGGATTGCGCGATTCCCTTTCCGAGCAACTGCGCTTGCATGAGGAGTTTTTGACCGCCGAGGCCGCCACCGCGGCGGAGGCGCTGGAGACCACCAAGGGCGAATATTTCGACGCCGTTATCCTCGATGTGGGGTTGCCCGACATGGACGGCCGCGAGGTCTGCCGGCTGATGCGGCGCAACGGCGTCAAGTCGCCGATCATCATGCTGACCGGCCAGGACACCGATGCCGACCAGATTTTGGGCCTCGACGCCGGCGCCAATGATTATGTGACCAAGCCGTTTCGCTTGAACGTCCTATTGGCCCGTCTACGCGCGCAATTGCGCCAGCACGAGCAAAGCGAGGATGCGGTCTTCGCCATCGGCCCCTACACGTTCCAGCCGGCCCACAAGCTGCTGGTCGATGGCGATGAGCAAAAGGTGCGCTTGACCGAGAAAGAGACCGCGATCTTAAAATATCTCTATCGGGCCGGCGACAAGGTGGTCAGCCGCGATACGCTGCTGGGCGAGGTCTGGGGCTACAATGCCGGCGTCACCACCCACACGCTGGAGACCCATGTCTATCGCCTGCGCCAGAAGATCGAGGCCGATCCGTCGAGCGCCACGATCCTGGTCACCGAACCGGGCGGCTACCGTCTGATTCCCTAGCCGATCCGTTTGACCAGAATGCCCAGGTAAAACGCCGCGCCGGCGCACAGCGCGGTCACCGCGCCGAAGGTGTAGGCCACGGCTAGCCAGTCGCTGGTGAGCCTAAAGATGGCGACGGCGATCAACGGCCCGGCGAGAATGCCCAAATAGCGACCTGTCAGCACCACGGCGAACGCGTGGGTGTCGGCGCGGTGTCCGCCCAACAGCACCGAGGGTAGCGCCCACAAGCAGGTCGGGGTGATGCCAGCCGCGATGCCCCAGGCGACCAAGCTGATGGTGCCGATAATCACGCTGTCGGCGACCGGCACGAGCAGCCACGACCCAGCCTGTAAAGCCAATGCGGCGATGACCAGGGGTATGACGCCGACCCCGGCGCGCAACGCGAAACCGGTTGCTAGCGCAAAGACCAACAGCACGACAACGGGTATCTGATTGATCAACACCGCCCCGTCAGCGCTGAAGCCCCGCACGTCGACCAGATAGACCGGCAACCAGGTGAAGTAGGCCATGAATTGGGCCTGCCAGAGAAAAAACAGAACCGCGGCAAATAACAGCGCGCGCTGTTCCGGTTTGGTAACGGTGTTGGCGGCGGTGTTTTGATCGCTGTCACTTGGCCGCCCGCCGAAATCGACCTGGCCGCGCCGGGCAATGGCGAAGGTCCACACGGCGATGGCCAGGGTGGCGGCGATGCCGGCCCACCACACCGGCTGCCACTGACCGGCGGCGACAGCCGGCTGGGCAATCAAATTCGCCGTCACCTGGCCGACCGGAATCCAGGTCGCCTGAACGGCGATGATGACGGGCAGGTGGCGCGGCCCGGCGTTCATATTGGCGAAGGCCGGCATACAGACCGCCAGCACCGCGGCGCCGAGCCCCTCGATGGTGCGCGAGATCAGCATCAAGGTGCCGCTTTCGGGAACCGCCAGGCCCAACAGGCTGCCGATGATCATCAGCGAGAACGCGCCGGCAAGATAGCGCGCGGCGCCCCGTCTGCGAATCGCCCGGCCAACCCGCACGCTGATCGCCATGCCGGCGACGGCAAATATTGACATGAAGCCGCCGGCGACGAATTTATCGTAGTTATAGTCGTCAAACAGGACCGGCAGGACCGGCGGTACCTTGAATTGGTAATACGCTGCTACGAATCCCAGCACGATGCCGTAGCTCACGCCGGTCCAGTTGGTGGCCGTGGTTTGGGTTCCAGGTAAGGACATGTAAACCGTTGCGGGGTGAAAATTAGCGATGAATTACAACAAAGACGGGTGCGGTGGGTATATCAGACCGTTACTTTTTCTTTGCTTGGCGTTAGGGCACACTGAGCTGTGCAAAACGATGTGATAGCGCGACGCGGTCGCACAATAGTCGAACACCGGACCGCACGACAGGAGAACGCTGCAACGTGACCGCAGACGATAATTTCTACGCCCGCTTCTGGGGGGTTCGCGGCTCGATACCTTGTCCCGGCCCCAGCACGGTGCGCTATGGCGGCAACACCTCGTGCATCGAAATCCATTGCAATGGCAGCACGATTATTCTCGACGCCGGCACCGGCATCCGCGAGCTCGGCGACATGCTGATGAAAAACGGGCCGGTCGATACCGATATTCTTTTCACCCACACCCATTTCGACCATATCGTCGGGCTGCCGTTTTTCGCGCCCGTCTATAGCGCCGACAATACGGTGCGCCTGTGGTCTGGTCATCTCGTGCCCGAGCACAGCTTGGAAGAAGTTTTGTGCGAGATGTTGATGGCGCCGCTCTTTCCGATCCCGATGGATATCATGGCTGCCGACAAGGTGTTCAACGATTTCAAATGTGGCGAAAGCTTCACCTTGAAATGTGGCGCGGTGGTCAAGACTGGGCCATTGAACCATCCCAACCGGGCGACAGGGTACCGCATCGAATTCGATGGCCATTCGATCTGCTATGTCACCGATACCGAGCATGTCGAAGGCCAGTTGGACCAAAACATTGTCGACCTCATCGCCGGCGCCGACATCTTTATCTACGACTGCACCTACACAGAAGAAGAATATCCCAACTACAAAGGCTGGGGTCATTCCACCTGGGAGGCCGGGGTCGCTCTGGCCGACGCCGCCAATGTCGGGACGTTCGTTGTGTTTCACCATGAGCCCACTCATGATGACGCCTTCATGGATGCGATTGCCGCACAGGCGAGCGCCAAGCGTCCTGGCACCGTCGTGGCGCAAGAGGGGATGGTGCTCACGCCGTAGCGTGGAGGCCGCGCGGGTGCGGTCACAGGTCTTTTACCGGAAAGTGTAGGGGCGCGTGATCACATATGAAGGGTTATGCTTCGGGTCGCCCGCTTTGTGTCGCCATCCGCCACTGCCCAATGGGGGTACGGGGCCATGATGTCTAATTTTTTGAGCACGCTGCAAGGCGGTGATGCCCAGCGCGCGCCGCAGCGGGTCCAGGACGATATATCGCGCCAGCAAGACCGCTCGGAACAAATAATCTCCTTGGTTCAACTCGCGATCGTGCTGCTGTTCGGCGCTTTGTTCTTCATCGCGCCGCAGCCCTTCGAGGGGGAAATCGGCTTCGAGTTGGCGCCGTGGGCGCTCGGCCTCTATCTGGCGTTTACCCTGATACGCTTGATCGCCAGTTACCGGGTTCGGTTGCCGGGCTGGTTTCTGACCCTATCGGTGATCGCCGATATGGCGCTTTTGATGGTGCTGATCTGGAGCTTTCACCGAACCTACCAGCAACCACCCTCGTTTTATCTGAAGGCGCCAACGCTGCTTTACGTGTTCATCTTCATCGCCCTCAGGGCGTTGCGGTTCGATGCGCGCTACGTGCTGCTGGCCGGCGGCACGGCGATAATTGGCTGGGCGGCCTTGGTGACCTATGCCGCGGTTCTCGATACCGAAGGCATGAGCATCACCCGGGATTTCATTCGCTATATGACCGGCAACGCCATTTTGATCGGGGCCGAGTTCGACAAGATAATCACTATTGCGGTGGTCACGCTGGTGCTGGCGGCGGCGGTCAGGCGCGCCCGGCGAACCTTGTTCGATTCGGTGTCCGAAGGCACCGCCAAGCGCGATCTATCGCGGTTTTTCGATGCCAATGTGGCGCGCCAAATCACCAGCGGCGACAGCCAGGTTGTCGCCGGCGAGGGTGAATACCGCAACGCCGCGGTGCTGATGCTCGACATTCGCGGCTTCACGGCGATGTCGAACAGCCAGTCGGCGGCGTCGTTGATCCGGCTGCTGTCAGACTATCAGGCCCATGTGGTTCCGGTCATCCAGGGCCATGGCGGCGGCATCGATAAATTTCTTGGCGACGGGGTGATGGCGACGTTTGGCGCCGCCATGCCCAGCGAGACCTACGCCGCCGATGCGCTGCGCGCGGTCGATGAAATTCTCGATGTGATGACAGCCTGGAACGAGGAACGGATGGCAGCCGGTTCGATGCCGGTTATCGTCAATGCGGCTGTCGCCACCGGTGAATTGATCTTCGGTGCGGTCGGCGACGAGCGGCGGTTGGAATATACGGTGATCGGCGAGCCGGTTAATCTGGCGGCGAAATTGGAAAAACACGCCAAGGCCGAACAGGTGCGCGCGCTGGTGACGGACGCGGCCTACCAAACCGCGCTACGGCAAGGCTATGAGCCCAAGGCGTCCCACGAGCTGCGCCGTGAGCGCGATGTCGACGGGGTCGATGCGCCCGTCGATCTAGTCGTCGTCGCCAGCTAGAGCAGTAACCGACCAAATTGTAGCCGACGTTATAGGGAGCTTCGCTCCCGACCCCCCACCTAAATTCTCCCCCACAAGGGGGGCTGCGGGACGAACCGTCGTGCCGGTGGCACGACGCAAGTCGGATCGCAGAAAAGATATTCGACTGGCTTACGCCACGCCACTGGCGTGACGGTCCAGTCTCAGCCCCCTTGAAGGGGGAGGGTTGGGGTGGGGGTGACCTCGTAAATAAACACTTGTCACACCGACCACAGCAGGCCCTGCTTGGTTTGCGGTTCTAACGGAACGGAAATCGCTCTAGAATCTATCGGTCGCTACGAATAGGGGTCGGCGGCGTCGCGCAGACCGTCGCCTAGGAAGTTGAAGGCGAGCACGGTGAGGATCACCGGTATCATCGGCGCCATCAGCCAGGGATAGAGCGCCACCACTTCTATATTTTGCGCCTCGTTGAGCAACACGCCCCAGCTGGTAATTGGCGACCGCAGACCAAGGCCCAGGAAGCTCAGCGCGGTTTCGGCGAGGATCATTTCCGGTATTGCCAGGCTGGCCGAGGCAATCAGATGACTGGCGAAACTCGGCACCAGATGGCGGCCGATAACGCGTTTCGTGCTGGCGCCCATCAAGTTCGCGGCCACGGCGAAATCCTCTTCGCGCAGGGCCAGCAGTTTCGAGCGCACGGCGCGGGCCAGCCCCGGCCAATCGAGAAGCGCCAACACCAGGGTGATGCCGAAATAAGCCAGAATTGGCGACCATTTCACCGGCATAGCGGCCCCCAAGGCCATCCAAAGGGGCAGGCGGGGAAACGATTTCAGGACTTCGATGATGCGTTGGATAATGTTGTCGACCCAACCGCCGTAGAAGCCGGCGACGCCGCCGATGGCAATGCCCAGCACAAAGCTTAAAATAATGCCGATGAGCCCGATGGAGAGCGATATGCGCGACCCGTGGATGATGCGCGAGAACACGTCGCGACCCAACCGGTCGGTGCCTAGCAGATATATCGTGGCCCGCCCGCCGGCGGGACAAAACAGATGAACGTCGCCCTTAATCAGGCCCCAAAATTTGTACTCGGACCCTTTGTAGCCACCGGAACACAGGAAGCGCACCCTGTCGACCCGCCTAGTGTCGGGGGTGTGAATCCACTGGGCGTTTTCCAGGTCGAAGCGCGATTTGTAGCGATAGGTGAAGGGTCCGACGAATTTCCCTTCGTGGAAAAGATGGACAGCCTGCGGCGGCGCGAACAGTGTGCGCGAATTGCGGTGTTGCAGTTCGTAGGGGGCAACGAATTCAGCGAATACAGCAATCAGATAGAGCAGCAGCAGGAAAATGCCGGCGACCACGGCGACCTTGTGGCGGCGCAGCTTCCACCACATGAGGCGCCACTGCCCCGCCATGTAGTATTTTTCCTGTTCCGGCGTTAGCGCGACTTCGTCGTCCGGATCGAACGGTTCGCGCGATACGTAATGGGGAACCGGTTCTTCCACGCCGTCGTCCTTCACCGGGTGGTGCCTCCGGTAAATCGAATACGCGGATCGAGGGCGGCCAGGGCCAGATCGGACAGCAACGTGCCGATAACGACGAATAACGAGAGTATCATCAAGAACGAACCGGAGAGGAACACATCCTGCGAGCGCAGCGCTTCGAGCAGCATGCGCCCGGTAATATCGAGGTTGAGCACAACGGCGACGATCGCCGAACCAGAGATGACGTCGGGCAAGATCGAGCCGATATCGGCGATGAACGGGTTTAGCGACACCCGCAGCGGGTACTTCCACAGCAGTTTTCGCGGGTGCAGGCCCTTGGCGCGGCCGGTGACGACATATTGTTTTTGTAATTCGTCGAGCAAATTGGCGCGTAGCCGGCGGATCATGCCGGCGGTGCCCGACGTGCCGATGACGATGACCGGAATCCACAAATGCTGCAGCACCGAAACGGCCTTTGCCATGGTCCAGGGTTGGTTGCGGAATTCGTCGTCCATGATGCCGCCGATCGACAGATCGAACCACTGGTTCGCCAAATACAGCAAAATCAGCGCGAGCAGAAAGTTAGGCGTGGCGAGCCCGAGATAGCCTAAGAACGTTGCCACATTATCGGCGACGCTATATTGGCGTGTCGCCACGTAGGTGCCGATAGCGAAACTGACGACCCAGATGAACAGGATGGTCGAGAAAGTCACCACGAAGGTCAGAACTAACCGTTCACCGATAAGCTCGGAGACCGGCCGTTTATGCTCGAACGAAAAGCCAAAATCGCCCTGCAGCATGCCGAACAGCCAGGTGAAATATTGCTCGATCTGCGACTTGTCTAATCCGTACTCGGCGCGCAGCGCTTCGATCTGATTAGGGTCAGCGGCTTCGCCTTGCGATTCCAGCTCGGCGATCAGTGAGTCGAGGAAAGTTCCCGGCGGCAGCTGGATGATGATGAACACCAGCGCGCTGACCGCGAGCAATGTCGGGATCATGACCAACAGTCGATGTGAGATATACCGAAACATTACAGTATCGCTTGGCTTTCCGAGCTTAAAGAGCGGCTATTTTACCGCATTAGCAAAATAGAACGTGTCGGGTAGATATATCCCAAAATGTGCTCCCGGGTTCCACGCATAGACTCCTTCGCGCGGCACGTTTTTCAACCGGTTGCTTACCACCACCGGCTGCTTGGTACAGCACACGATGCCGATGGAAAACACCTGATCGGCATGGATATCCAAAATACGCTGCCAAATCTTGGCGCGCTCGTCGGTGCTGCGCGCCACTCGCCAGCTGCGGAACAGGTCGAAAAGCTCTTTCGGCGCGGGCATGTCGATTTCCTCGCCGGCCTTGCCGCCGGTCTCGAAATACTGTCCCCATTTTGGCCATTGGTATTGAATTTGGCGGGTCGGCGTGAATTCGCCCGGGCTCATATCGGCGCTGACGATGCCGTTATCGACGCCGAACCACACCGCCATCATGGTGTCGCCGGAATAAATGCGGTTACGGAAGACTTCGCGCTGTGACGGCCGGGTAAACACTTTGATGCCGATATCGAGCCAGGTGTCGTGGAGTAGTTCGAGCACGTCGATCTGTTCGGTATCTTCGCCGGCGGTCTCGATGACGATCTCCAGCCGCCGCCCGTCAGGCAGAAAACGCACGCCGTCCTTGTCGCGCTTGTCGAGGCCAATCTCGTCGAGCAGTTCTTCGGCCTTGTCCGGGTCGAAATCCGCCCAGGCGGTTTGCAGCTCATCGCGGAACAAGGGGCTTTCCGGCAGCACCGTATTGTTGGCCGGTTGGGCTAGGCCGAAATAGATCACCTGGTTGATCTCGTCCCTGTCGGTGGCGAGGCTGAGCGCCCGGCGGAACCGCACATCGCGGAACAGCTCGCGCCATACCGGGTCCTTGTGGTGCATGTTGGGATAGAGCGCGACTTTCGAACCCAGGGCTGTGTTCCACAGCAGGGTTTTGAATTTCTTTTTCTCTTCTGCCTTCCTCAAGAACGTGTAGTGACTCATGAAGATGTTGCGCGCCTGTAGGTCGGATTCACCGGCGGCGGCCTTCGCCGGGATGAGTTTTGTGTCGGCGATATTCATCAAGACCCGGTCGATATAGGGCAGTTGCTGACCTTCGCCATCGACCCGGTGGAAATAGGGATTACGCTCGAAGATGAACTGTTGCTGCGGTGGCCGTACCGTGTTGAACCAAGGCTGCAGGGTCGGCAATTCCGGGTTGTCGAAATTGTACATATTGTCGCTAGCATTGTGCAGCGACGCCCAATTGCGCATACGCCGTTTTTTGACCGCGGCGTCGAGCGCAGGTTGTTCGGCATATTTGGCGTGGAATTGTTTCATGTAATGGGCCGGCCGATAGATGAAGGGCGGCCGCGGTCCCGCCAGCCGCGGCAGGAAAGTCGGGTTGGGCTTTTGCCAGGTGTAGCGGATGGTTTGCGCGTCGATGATCTCGACTGTTGGTACTTCGCCGTCGACTTTCATGAAGATCGGCGCGCCGAGCGGCGCCAGATCGGTGTTGTTGGCGACGTCCTCCCACCAATAGCGGAAATCCTCGGTGGTGAAGGGCGCGCCGTCCGACCATTTATGACCTTTGCGCAGGCGTAGTGTGAAAATACGCGCGTCTTCGACTTCGAAGGATTCCAGGATATCGGAGACCAGATTGTAGCTCTGATCGAAGCCGACCAGGCGCGCATAGCCGTAGACGGTCATCATGCGGGTGTCTTTGGCGCGCGCCATGGAGATACGCAGATCGCCGCCATACTGGCCGATGGTATCGCCGCCGACCACGCGCGGTTGCTCGGGCAGGCGTTCGGCGACCGGCGGCAGGCCGCCCGATTTCACCCGCTCGGCCAGCGCCGGCGTGTCGCTAAAGCCTTCCGCCACAGCGGCGCCGGTGGTTAGCGCGAGGGCCAGAAGGATATTTATTGTTAGTTGCCGTACGCTCATGCGACCTCCGGTAAAGCGCCTTGATCAGGGTCGGCGCGCACATAGTGACCGTTCTTTAATTCGACCAAACGTGGACTGAATTGGCCGTCGATGGTAAACGGCGCGGGCCAGCCATCGGGCGCTGACGCGCGGCCCTCCATCAGCGCGGAGAGATCGAGCTTCTGGTTGATGTCGGGTTCCGGCACCGCGGCGAGCAGCGCCTTGGTATAGGGGTGCACCGGGTTGCGGAAGAGTTCGGCGCGCGGCGCCAGCTCGACCAGCCGGCCGGCGCACATCACGGCGATGCGGTCGGCGATGTAGTCGACCACCGCCAGGTTATGGCTGATGAACAGATAGGTCAGGCCCAGGGCGCTTTTCAGATCCTTCAGCAGGTTCAAGATCTGCGCTTGGATCGACACATCCAGTGCGCTGACCGGCTCGTCGCAGATCAGCAGATCGGGCTTCAGCGCCAGCGCGCGGGCGATGCCGATGCGTTGGCGCTGACCGCCGGAGAAACTGTGCGGGTAGCGGTTTAGGAACCGCGGGTCGAGGCCGACCAGGCGCATCAATTCGCGCACCGTCTCGGCGCGGCTTTCCGGCGTGCCGATATCATGGATGACCAGCGGCTCGGTGATGATCTCGAACACCGTCATGCGCGGATTGAGCGAGCCGAATGGGTCCTGGAAAATGAACTGTATCTTGGTGCGGAAATCCTTCAGCTCGCGGCCCTTCAGCGCCAGCACATCGACCGGCGAGCCATGATCGTTGAAGACGACGGTGCCGTTATCGGGCGAGAGCGCGCGCATGATCATCTTCGAGGCCGTGGTTTTGCCGCAACCGGATTCGCCGACCAAGCCCAGGCATTCGCCGCGGGCGATATCGAAACTCACATCGTCGACGGCGATCACCGACCGCGCGGCCTGTTTGCCGAAGTAGCTGCCTTTGCGGATTTGGAATGTCTTGGAAAGCTGTTTGACCGAGAGCAGCGGGCCGGCGGCGTCGGCGCCATCGGGCCAGGGCTTTTTCGCCGCCATGAGCAGGCCGGTATCGGCTTTGATCTCGCGCAGCGGCACCAGGCGCTCGCCTTCCGCCAAGTCGAACCGCGGCACGGCTTTCAGCAGCGCCTTCAGATAGGGGTGCTCGGGCGCCCGGTAGATGTCGTCGAGGGTGCCGCTTTCCATCACCTTGCCGCGAAACAGCACCACCACCTCTTCGGCCACATTGGCGACGACGCCCAGATCGTGGGTGATCATCAGCACCGCCATGCCGAGCTCGGACTGGAGATCCTTGATGAGTTTCAGGATCTGGGCCTGAATGGTGACGTCCAGCGCCGTGGTCGGCTCGTCGGCGATCAGCAGGGCCGGGCGGCAGACCAGGGCCATGGCGATCATCGAGCGTTGGCGCAGGCCGCCGGAAAGTTCGAACGGATAGGTTTTCATCGCCCGGTCGGGCTCGGGAAAGCCGACTAGGCGCAGCATGTCGGCCGACAGCTCCCAGCCGGATTTCTTGTCGATATCGCGATGCAGGTGCAGGGCCTCGCTAATCTGGTCACCGATCGTATGGAGCGGCGACAGCGAGGTCATCGGCTCCTGAAAGATCATCGAGACGCGCCCGCCGCGGATCGAGCGCATTCGCACGCCGTCGGCCTTGAGCTGGGCGAGATCCACGGTCTCGCCGTTATTCTCGGGGTCCTGGAAGAGGATTTCGCCGCCGGCGATGTGGGCGATCTTCGGCAGAATGCCCATGATCGCCTGGCTGCACACTGACTTGCCCGACCCGGACTCGCCGACCAGCGCCGTGGTGCCGCCGGCGCGCACGCGAAAGGAGACCCCGTCGACGGCGTGCAGCATGCCATCGTGGATGTTGAAGTCGACCTTGAGGTCGTTAACGCGGATCAAATCGCTCATCGTCGCCAGTCTGCCGGATTACCCCAGCCGGTGCTACTGCTGGGTTGTGGATTTGGCGCTAAGTCGGTCACCAGGCCGAGCTCGGCCAAATTGCGCAAACTGGCGCTACTCAAGGGTACGTCGTTGTCGGTGGCGGCGCGAAACGCGCGGTCGCAAATCTCGTCGAACCCGTCGAGATTGGAATCGATCGACAGGCGGCCGGAGGAGCTACGCAAACTAAGCTGCATCCAGCCGTTCGTGCGGTCGCGCCGGGTCGAGAAATAACTCAATTTGAACCGGCTCAGCTCGTCCCAGGAGAGACGGGCCGACCCCAAGCCCGTCGCGGTGACCCCGCTATCGTCGAGTGCGACGCGGATGCCCCGGCGTAGCCAGGTGCGTACCCCGAAGATGGCAAAGAGGCCAGCCGGCGTGGCCAGCAACAACAACAGCCAGGGCTGCAGGCTGACCAGGGCGATCGGGGTAGCGCACAAGGCGAAGCCGATGCCGGCGCGGGTCAGATCGCCGTTTAGCGCCGCGCTCGAATACCGATATCCGCTCATGGCTCGAGCCCGAATACATCGGCTGCCGCCAGCCATCTCACCGCTGGGTGAGCTTGTGTGTGGGCGATAAATTGTTCGACGAATTGCCACGTCTCGTCGTCTTGAACCAGGTGATGGGTCATCAGCCCGGTGGCTTCTTCGCTGTCGGCTGTACCGGTTCGGCGGGCGGCCAAATGGTCGACGGCGGCGTCGATGGCGCGCGCGGCGCCAACGAAGGTTTGCGCCGGGCCATGGCGGCCGCGCCAGTCGATGGGGTCGATATGCACATTGTTTTGGCGCAGGCCGGCCAGCGCGTTGGGTCGCCGGCGCGGACCCAGGCTGCTCAGGCCGCGAAAACCTAGTTCCGGTAAGAGCGGCAGCAGATGGGGCGCCATGCGGTTCCACGGCGGCACCAAAACCGGGACAGCGCCGGCAACCGATGTCAGCGCCTGCAGGCCGACGGCGAGATCGGCGATGACATATTCCGCCGGCCGCGAGCCGTCGAGCTCGATCTTTCGCTCATCGGGCGTCGCAAAATTGTGATGGGAATAACCGTGCTGCAAAACCGCGACCCCGTCCTCGTCGGCCATGCGCGCGCGAAATTCATTGTCGAGGCGGGTTGGCACCGCGGCCAGCGCGATGGGCACGTCGCGTGCGCCGCGCAATCTAAGCAAACGATCCAGCGCGTCGTTCATCGCGCCGGCATCGTCGTCGCGCCACCACAATGTGGCGGTGCGACCGGCCGCTGCCCAGGCGTCGAGCTCGGCGTTCAGCGCCACCCATAGGGTGTCCGTCGGTGGGTTCGAGTGACCCAGAGGATCAGCCGCTTCGTACAATTGGTGGCCCTCCCTGGCCGTTATTCGGGCGTTTACGCCCGTTACGCGTCCCCGACGGGGTTTTAGCGCAATCTAGAGCCTCTCCAAAGACATGTTAGATCACAAATTCTGGCTATTTTCCGGCGCTTTCGTGCCGCTCGATAGCCTCCTTTAGTAGGATCGCCGAGCGCTGCGCGCCGTTCATATCGACAATGGCGTGGTCGTGATCGGGTCCCCGCAAGGCCCGTTCGACCGCCGCCGCGACGGCTTCCGCCGATACTTCGGGCTGATTGACCACCTCCATGGCGCCGCGCGCGGCCAGCAATCCGCAGCGCAGGGTCTGCTCGCTTTCCAGGCCGCCCGCATAAGGCAGGCACACCGCGCGGGTGCCGGTCGCCAACAACTCCATGACCGTATTGTAGCCGCCTTGGGAGATCGACAGTCGACAGTTGGCGAGCAGTTGCGCGAAATCGGTTCGCGCCCGCTCGACGATCACGCCCTCGGGCGCGCTACTTTTGCAGGTTTGGAAATCGGTCTCGGGATAATTATGGCCCAATAGGATCCGCCATGTCGTGTCGGACAGCGATGTTAGCGCGCGAGCCTCGAGGACCGCCGACAACATGTCCTCGCTGACCGCGCCGCCGCCGGTCGACACGATTACCTCGCCATAGCCGGGACTGTCCGGGCCGCCGGGCGCCGGCGGCGGGTCGGCAACGTAGCCGGTGTAGCGGGCCACATCGGCGATATCGCTCAGCCGTGGGAAGGTTTCGTCGAAGGCAACGAAGTCGGGGTCGCCATGGATCAGAACCAAGTCGAAATAGTCGCGCACCCGCTGCACCATTTCGTCGAGGCGCCCGGGCTTGTCCGGCTCGACCAGGATATCGCGTACAGACGAGACGATGATTGGCCGGCCTTCGCCGTCGGTCTTGTCTCGGCGCGCTGCGGTCAATAGGGGTTCGATCTCGAACCGCATTTGCCGTCGGCCAAACGGAAACAATTCGACCAGGACGATATCCGGTGATGTGCGCCGATAAATATCGAGCAGTAAATCGCGCCGCCGGTCTTTCCAGGCATCGTCGATCTGGCGATCATCCTCGTCGACCAGCACCTTGAAATATTTGTCGACCGCGCGGGTTGGCGGCAGTTGCACAAAGTCCGTGGCGCCGCTGTCGAAACCCGGCACCGGAGCGCCGCCCGAGACCAGCGTCACCGCGATGCCGTTCGCTTCCAGCGCCCGGGTCAGGGTGCCGGCGCGCATAAGATGGCCGACGCCCAATAGGTGCTGGACGTAGAACAGGACTTTGAGGGGTTTGGCCATGGGCACTACATCGCAGATTTTTACGACAGGCGCACGTTCAACGCGGCGACCGTGGGTTGGCCGCTGTCCGATATATTGAACACCTGCAGCGCGTGACGGCTGAGCTTATCCATGGGGTCGGCGCGCATATCCCAGCCGTTCGCGTGGGCGTAGATCGCGCGCATGACGCCGCGGTGGGTTACCACCAGGCGGTCCTCGCCCTGTCGCGCCAGTTCCGCCAACGCCGGCATGACCCGCACTTGCACGTCGCGCGGGCTTTCCCCGCCATCGGGCCGGAAATCCAATCCGCGCGCCTCGTTCTGTGCCATCGCCCCGCCTTTTTCGTGGCGCAGGTCGCCCAGGGTTCGGCCCTCCCAGGTGCCCCAATCCATTTCGATGAAGCGCGGATCGATCGCGTGTGAACCCAGATTTGGGTGCGCCGCGCGGACGATATCGATGGTGTCGATACAGCGCCGCAACGGGCTCGAGATAATATCGGCCGTCGTCCATTGTTCCGGCAGACGCCAATCGGCGACCGCCGTCCGACCGCTGTCGCTAAGCTCGGTGTCCTGGCGGCCCTGTAAGCGGCCCTCGGCATTCCATTGGGTGGGGCCGTGGCGGAGAAGTGCGATTGAAATCATCGTTTACTGAACGCCATACCGACAGTTTGCAGGGTGCGGTTGATCTCCGCCGCTGCCTTTGGGACGTCATATTGTTCGGCCACCCGTGACGCCGCCGCGCGCGAAAACCGTTGCCGCAATTCGTCATCGCCCAACAGCCGGCGAACCGCGTCGGCGAAGGCCTCTGTATCGTTGGCCGGTGGCAACAGGCCAGTGACGCCGGACGAAACAATATCGGGAACGCCGCGCTGCTTACCAGCGATAATCGGTAACCCGGCGGCCTGCGCCTCAAGCAGTGCCATGCCAAACGCCTCATCGACCGCCGGCCACACCAACATGTCGCAAGCCGCGTAGGCGTCGGCGAGCTGCGGCTCATCCAGTTCACCCAGGAAGGTCGTGCGGCCCGGCGCAGCGATTTCCAATTCTTGCGTAATCTCGTCGCGGCACGGTCCGTCGCCGACGACAACCAACCGCCAGTCCTGGTCGATCAGCTTCGACAGGGCGGTTGCCAGTAAATGATAAGACTGCCGCTTAGCCCCGTCGCGCATCATGCCGACGGCCAGCAGCAGCGGGGCCTCCGCCGGCCAGCCGAACTGGTCGGCGTAGCCGGCGCGAATGTTTCGGCGGCGCGCGGCGGCGGCCGTAAAGGGGGCTGCATCGACGAAGGGGAACAGACGCTTGTGATAGGTCTTGGATTCGATCAGCGCCTCCAGGCAACCCCAATCGTCGCTGTTAACCGTGAAAATCCCATCGGCCTGGGCGATGGCTTGGTTGGCGCCGGTAAAGCCGATGTCCCAGGGACCGCCGGCGCGCTTCGGCGCTGTTGACGCCTCGGCGATGAAATAGGGAATGCCCATGGCTGCGGCGATGGGCGGGCCGAGCCAGTCCGGCGCCTTGTGATATAGATGATAGGTGAACCAGGCTTCTGGCCGTGTTGCGGCGGGGCGCGCCAGAAACCGCTGTGCCAGCCGGTTGGCCAGTTTGCCGCCCACATCGCGCAGGCGTGCTTGGCGTGCCGGGTCGCCCTTGCCGTCGCGGCTGACAAAATGGCAGGCGATTTCGCATTGATGGCCGCCCTCGGTCAGGGCCCGCTGGAACAGCCGCGCCAACTGCCGATCGCCGGAAGGTACCGGGTGGTCGGGTGGTTTCATCGGGGCGTAGAAGGCGACGCGCATGTCAGGCCGGGTTAACGCTTTTGGCCGCCGACGCCGAGGTAATCAGCGCGGCTATGGCATCGTGGCCGCCGTCCATCTGGAAGTCGGCATGTAGTTTCGCCAAGGCTCGTACGGCGAATTCGTGGCGCAAAGTTGGATTGACGGCGAGTTCTGTGATCGCGGCGGCGAGCGCACGCGGGTCGCCGGGCGCGACCAAAAGGCCGGTGTCGCGGTTGTCGATCAGTTCGGGGATCGCCGAGACCGCAGTGGTGACGCACGGCACCGACTGGCTTTGCGCCTCCATCAGCACGTTAGGCAGGCCGTCGCGGTCGCCGTCATCGGCGATCTTACTGGCCAGGACGAAGATGTCAGCCTGACGTAGAACCTCCTGGACCGTGGATTGCGGCTGCCGGCCAAGCCATTCAATTTGGCTGATGATGCCGAGGCGCTCGGCCTGCGCGGCCAACGTCTTGGCCAGCGGTCCGCCACCGATATGGGTGAGACGCCATTTCAGTTCTGGCGGTAGTAGGGCCAGGGCGTCGAGTAAATCGCTATATCCCTTCTTTTCCACCAGCCGGCCGACTGAAGCGAGGCACACCGTATCGTCGTCTGTTGTGCCCTGAACCGCTGGATTGGGCGGAAATCGGTTTAAATCGAGGCCGTGGTAGTTCAAATGAACCTTCGCCGCGTCGCCGGCGGCGATGGCGCGCAAATGCTCAGTGCCACTGGCGGTACAGGTGGTTAGCCAGCTCAGGTCTTGCAGTTTTTCGCGCTTTTCCCATTCCGGCGTCGTCCAGATGTCTTTGGCGTGGGCGGAGACGGCGAAGGGCACATCCAGCATGGCCGCGGCATAGCGCGCGACCGAGGCCGGGGTATGGAGAAAATGGGCGTATAGAAAATCGAGCGCCGGGCCGCTCTCATGGGCTAGAACGCATGCCTGGCCGAAACGCCGGATACGGTTTGGCGTCCGGTCGCGACGCCAGTCGCGCCTAAACTTAGCGCGGGCGGCGCGGTAGCCGGCGTGCCGCCGGACCGCCCACCAGGCCCGTAGCACCCGCAGCGGTTCGCGCCACAGATATTCCGGCAAATAAGAAACCGGCGCGACGATCTCGTCGTGGATAGGATGGGTGGTCGGATCGTAGGGGTGGCGCAGTGAGATGATTTGCAGGCGCAGGCCGCGGGCTTCCAGGCCGTGCAATTCTTGCGCGATAAACGTTTCGGAAAGGCGTGGATAGCCCTTCACGACGACGCCAACGACGCCGACGGGCGGGTCTAGGGCGCCCGGCGCAGCATGCGTGTCGCGGTTGGCCGGGTGGGTCGCCGTCACGTCGAGCGCTGGCTGACGTCTCCCGCGGTTGCGCTGCGGTCGCCAACATTGTCAGGGCCTCTTCGCCGCGCAATGGCGATATCGGTCAGCCGATTGACGTTATCCAGGCCATCGAGCAGGCCGGGCAAAATAACTTCCGACGGCAGACCCTGTTGCGGCAAATGACGCAGCGCCGTCGCCATCAGACGCCAATCGGGCGCCTCGTCTTCAAGATCGTTTATCGCGTCGTGGATCAGCATTTTTACCAAGCCGAATTCTTGGCTGCGCGACGCGCGAATGAATTGTTCGAGCCGCGGCTGGGTGCGCGGTACGATGAGCGCGCGTTTGTTGAAGGACAGGATCTCGCAAAATGTGTTGTAGCCGCCCATAGCGACAATCGCCGTCGCGTTGTCGATCAGCGATTCGGGCTGGGTGTCGAAGATGATGGAATCGACGTTAGGCAGTTTGGCGATGCGCGCATTGAACGAGGCTTGCAGGTCGGCGTCGAGAAACGGTCCGAAGACAAAGAAGCCGGGAACCGGCAGGTCGGGGTCGTTCTCATAAGCTCGCAAAACCCAATCGAGCATGGCGTCGCCGTCGCCGCCGCCGCCGGCAGTGACCATAATGTAGGGCCGGTCGAGATAGGGGAAATCGGCTGCGGTCGATGCGCGTTCGCGCAAGTTGCGCCGCAGATAACCGGTATAGACTGTCTTGCGGTGGACCGATTGCGGCACGTTCAGGCCGTCCAGGGGGTTGCATATTTGCGGCAATCCGTAGACCCACAGCTCGTCATAAACATTGTCGAGCGTCGGCAGGACATTCTTGTTGCGCCATTCCGGGCCCAGCAGATGGGGATCGTCCAGGATGTCGCGCAGTCCCAACACCAGGAACGTCCCGCGCGCTTTCAACATGTGAAGGGTTTCGAGCACCTCGCCGCGCAAACCATGGGGCTCTTTATCGACGATGAATACATCGGGGTCGAAGGCTTCTGCGGTGTGCAGAATGATGGCGGCGCGTAACGCCACCGTCTCTTCGATGTCCATGGGTAACTTCAGGGGTACATATTCGCCGTTTTTCAGTTTCACGACACCGGGCAGGCGGACGAAATCGACCCGGTCGCGGAATTCGAAATTACCGATAATCGGTGAGCCCGACAGAATAAGGACGCTGACTTTTGGGTCGTGCTGTACCAGGGCGTTGGCAATCGCCCGGCAACGCCGCAAATGGCCGAGCCCAAATGAGTCGTGGCTATAGATCAAAATACGCTTGTGACGGTTCGGCATGAGTACACCAGTTCCAGGGTGGGCTTGACAGCGGCCAGACTATTACACAACTCAGGTAGTCGCAGAACCCTTCGTTTACGAGGGCGGATAAGACGCGCTCTCGATTTATTTATCGGGTTTGGTGGGTTAGGTTAACCTGGTTGGCGCCGGCGCTTCAGCCGGACACCGGGGGACAAGGAGAGTAAGAGTGGCCGAGCGGATGGACCGCAGCATGTACCGCTTTGTCCTCAAGCATAGCGGGCGTCAGCAGCTTTACATTCTGATATTCGTGGCGATCTCGTGGCCGATTGGCTTCATGCTGTTCGACGTGCCCAAACAGATCATCAATCGGGCGCTGGGCGGCGAAGGACCGCCGTTTTCCGCCTCAGTCCTGGGCGTCTATAATTTTGTCTTCGAAGGCTCGCAGACCATCTTTCTGGTCATATTGTGCGTGTTTTTTCTGCTTCTCGTCATCATCAACAATGCGCTGAAATATCATATCAATACGACGAAGGGACGTACCGCCGAGCGTCTGCTGCGCCGCCTGCGCTATTCGCTGTTCTCGCGCGTCCTGCGCTTCCCGCTGCCTCATTTCAAGCGCACCAGCCAGGGCGAAGTGATTTCCATGATCACGGCGGAGTCCGAACCGATCGGCGCGTTTTTTGTCGGCGCGGTGGTCGATCCGGTGTTCCTTGCCGGTCAGCTCATTGTCGCGATCGGGTTTATTCTCGTCCAAGATCCGATATTGGGCGTGGCCGCCGCGGCGCTCTACCCGGTTCAAATGTACGTCATTCCGCGGTTGCAAAAGAAGGTCAGTGCGCTGGGCAAGGCGCGGTTGCGCGAAATCCGCCGGCTGTCGGATCATGTTGGCGAAACCGTCTCCGGCATTGTCGATATCCACGTCAACGATACCTCCAATCTGGAGCTAACCCGGTTCGCCGACCGGTTGGCGGCGATTTATAATATTCGCTTCGAGATATTCCGGCGCAAATACACCATCAAGTTTATCAACAACTTCCTCGATAAGCTGGCGCCGTTCCTATTCTATCTCATCGGCGGCATTCTGGTGATCGAAGGCAACATCACCATTGGCGCGCTGGTCGCCGTGATTAGCGCCCACAAAGACATGTCGACGCCGTGGAAAGAGCTGCTGAATTGGTACCAGCAGCAGGCCGACGCAAGGGTTAAATACGACCAGGTGGTCAGCCAGTTCGATCCGGACGGCATGCTGGACGAGGAACTGCAGCACACCGAACCGGAGGGCGCGACATCGTTGGCCGGCGACATTGAATTGACCAATGTCAGCCTGGTTGATGAAGACGAGGTGCGCCGCATCGCCGGGGTCACGCTCAATCTTGTCGCCGACAGCAATGTCGCGGTGATCGGCGGCGGTAGTAGCGGCAAGGATTATCTCGCCCTGTTGCTGGCGCGGTTGGCGGTACCCACCGGCGGGCGGATCACCGTCGCCGGGGAGAATTTCGTCGAACTGCCGGAATCGGTGATCGGCCGGCGCATCGCCTATGCCGGCAACACGCCATTTTTGCAATCGGCCACGGTACGCGACAATTTGGTCTATGGCCTGAAGCACCGCCCGCTCACCCCGCCCGAATATGACGAGGCGCAGGCCCGCGACCGCGACGCGGCGGCCGCCGAGGCGACCCGTGCCGGCAATATTGCGCACGACTATAGCGCCGACTGGATCGACTATGAGGCCGCCGGCGTCGACAAGCCCGAGGCGCTGTTCGAACGGATATTGGAAATATTCGACACTGTCGAACTGTCCGACGACATCTATCAACTGGGTCTGCGCGGCACCATCGATCCGACCGAGCGCCCCGACATCGCCGAAGCCGTACTCAAGGCGCGCGCCGCGATGGCCGATCGATTGCGCGAGCCGGCCTATGCCGACCTGGTCGAGCTATTCGACCGGGGTACCTACAACACCAACGCGTCGGTGGCTGAAAATTTGCTGTTCGGCACACCGGTTGGCGACGCCTTCAATATCAATTTGTTGCCCCAGAACCCCTATGTCCTGGAGATCTTACGTAAGTCCGGATTGGTCGACGATCTGATTACGGCGGGCCGCAGCGTCGCCGAGACGATGATCGAGATCTTCGCCGACCTGCCGCCGGGCCATGAATTCTTTGAGCAATATTCGTTCATCAGCTCGGACGAGCTACCCGAATTCAGAACCCTGTTGTCGCGCACCGACCGGCGCTCCCACGACGAGATGACCGAGGAGGACCGGGTCGCCCTGATGTCGCTGCCGTTCAAGGTGGTGGTGGCGCAACACCGGTTGGGCATCGTCGAAGAGGAACTGCAGCAGAAGATCCTGACCGCACGCGACCGCTTCGCCGCCGATCTGCCGGAAGAGCTCAGCAGCGCCGTCGAATTCTTCGATGCCGAGACTTACAATGCGGCCGCCGCGCTGCAGGATAATATCCTGTTCGGCAAACTGGCCTATGGTCAGGCCGAGGGACCGAGCCGAGTCGGCGCGCTGATTGCCGAGACCCTCGACGACCTGCATTTGCGTGGTAGCGTCATGGAGGCTGGCCTGGAGTTTCAGGTGGGCGTCGGCGGTGGCCGGTTGTCATCGGTGCAGCGCCAGAAGCTTAGCCTGGCGCGCGCGCTGCTGAAACGCCCCGACCTGTTGATCGCCAACGAGGCGACGTCGGCCATGGATCCATCCGTGCAAGACCGTATCGCGGAGACTATTCTGAAGGTGCGAGGTGGCAAGGGCGTGATATGGATCGTCAATCGGGCGCCGATGGCGGCGAAATTCGAGCGGGTTGTTGTCTTCGCCGATGGCCGGGTGGCGGAACAGGGCGCGTATGATGAACTGAACCGCGATGGCACGGCTTTGCACGAAATGCTGCAATCGGCCTGAATACGGACGGGACGGAATTGATATGAAAAAATGCCAAAACGGTAAAGGGGGCGCGACGTGAGCCTAAACGAAGAAGTCGAAATGCTGCGCAACATTCCGATGTTTGCCAAGCTGGAGCCGTCGAAGCTGAAGCTGCTGGCGTTTACCAGCGAGCGGATCACCTATGAGGCCGATCAACTGTTCTTCAGCCAGGGAGACATGGGCGATGCCGCTTATTTGATCATCGAGGGTGAGGCCGATGTGTTGGTCGACACCCCATCGGGCGAGCTCAACGTCGCCACTCTGGGCCGCAACGACTTTGTCGGTGAAATCGCCATCCTCTGCGACGTGCCGCGCACGGCCACCGTGCGGGCCAAATCGCGCACGGTGACCCTGCGCATCTCGAAAGATTTGTTCTTCCGCCTGGTCGCCGAATTTCCGGAAATGTCGGTCGAGATCATGCGCGAACTGGCCTCGCGGCTCGATCATACGACGAACCAGTTGCGCGATGCCTTGGCCGCGTCCAATGGCTGATCAAAACATCCGAGTGGGCGCGTGAGCCGGCTCGATAGTTTTATCCGGCGCATGACGGCGCAGCGCGAATGCCTTAACGCCGCCGCGCCGCAAATCGCCGAGATGCCCGGCGTGATCCTCGAACTCGGCCTGGGCAACGGGCGCACCTACGATCATATGCGCGGCCTATTCCCCGAGCGCGATATCTATGTCTTCGAACGCAAAGTCGCGGCCCATCCCGATTGCATTCCCGACGACGATCATTTGTTCACCGGCGAAGTGCTCGACAACTTGCCCGTGGCGGCGGCTCGGCTGGGGCGAACCGCGGCGCTGGTGCACAGCGACATCGGCAGCGGCCGGCCCGAAACCGACGTGATCCTGTTCGGCCAATTGGTGCCGTTGCTCAATTCCATGGTGGTGCCGGGCGGGTTGGTCCTCAGCGACCAGAAACTACCGGCCGATGACTGGCAAGCGCTGCCGCTGCCCGACGGCGTCGCCGCCGAGCGCTATTTCATGTACCGGGTCGGCGCCTAATTCTAGATATCGATGTCGACGACAACCGGCGCGTGGTCCGACGGTTTGGTCCAGTCGCGGGCGTCGTCGAATACCGACGCGCCTTTCAGGCTCTTGGTCAGCGCCGGGGTCACCCACACATGGTCCAGGCGCCGCCCCCGGTTGGATTCGCGCCAATCGCGCGAGCGGTAGCTCCACCAGCTAAACAGCTTTTCGCTGTCGGGGATGAAGTGGCGCACCGCGTCGACCCAGTCGTGCGATGCCTGTAGCGCCTGCAGACGGTCGACCTCGACCGGCGTGTGGCTGACGATTTTCAAAAGCTGTTTGTGGGACCACACATCGTTTTCCGCCGGCGCGATATTGAGGTCGCCAACCAGGATGCGCTTGGCCTCCGGGTTCGCTTGGGCTCCCGACCAGGCGGTCATTTCGTCGAGAAATCGCAGCTTATGGGCAAATTTATCGTTGATCTCCGGGTCCGGTTCGTCGCCGCCGGCCGGCACGTAGAAATCGTGCAGCTCGACCCCGCCCTCAAAGGTGACGCTGGCGTGGCGGGCGTCGCTGCGTCCGCACCAATCGTCGCCGCCGGTCGCGGTGAAGGGGATACGCGACAGAATGGCGACGCCGTTATAGGCCTTCATGCCGCGCGCGTGGCGGTGGGGAAACAGCTCGGCGAGTTCGTCATGGGGAAACAGCTCGTCCATGACCTTGGTTTCCTGCAGACACAGAACGTCGGGCGCGATCTCGTCGACCAGACGATGCACCAGTGGTGCGCGCAGGCGAACCGAGTTTATATTCCAGGTAACCAGACGCATGGCGAGCGGCCGCCGATCAGCGGACGGTAATCTCGATATCGCTCAGCCCGTCGATATGGCCGTGCATTTTATCGCCGGATACCACGGGGCCGACACCGTCGGGCGTGCCGGTGTAAATCAAATCGCCCGGCTCCAACGCGACCAGCCCGGACAGGTTGGCAATGGTCTCCTGCAGGTTCCAGATCATCAGTTCCAGATCGGAATCCTGGCGGGTCTCGCCATTGACCTTGAGCCAGAGATTGCCTTTGGGAAAATGACCGACCTGATCGACCGGATGGATGTCGCCGCATGGTGCGGATTGGTCGAAGCCCTTGCCCATATCCCACGGCCGGCCTTTTTCGCGTAAGGCGATCTGCACGTCGCGGCGGGTCATGTCGAGGCCGACGGCATAGCCGTACACATGGTCGAGCGCGTCCGCTTCAGCGATGTTGCTGCCGCCCTTGCCGATCGCCGCGACCAGTTCGCATTCATAGTGAAAGTTCGAGGTCTGCGGCGGATAGTCGATGGTCGATCCGGTGGGTACAATCGCGTCGGCGGGCTTGGCAAAATAGAACGGCAAGTCCCGTTCGTCGCCGCCCATTTCGCGAATATGGGCCATGTAGTTGCGGCCGACACAGATAACGCGGCGCACGGGAAACCGGGCGCTTTGGCCCACCACGGCGATCGAAACCGTTTCCGGCGGTGTGATGACGTACTCCATCTGATCTCTCCCTAACGCCGCGCGGCGGCGGCCTTTGAATATTCTGGTTAAGTCCGCCGGGACTCGCCAGTTCGAAGCTAGATTATTTTCCGTTCAAACGTAATAATTTGATTTAGGGCAGATTGCAAAATCGGGGGTCACCCGGCGCTGAGCCCCTCTCCTTGAGGGAGAGGGGTTGGGGTGAGGGGTTACGGTATATCCGGGAAGCCCGGAACCGTCCCTAACCCCTCACCCACTCGCATTCGCTCGCCACCCTCTCCCGCCGGGAGAGGGTTCATTCTCCCCTTACACAGTTGGACACAGAATTCGCTTGAGAACTAGACGACACCCTCGCGTTGGGCGCGGGCGCCGGCGCGGCGCATAGTTGCGGCGCCGAATTCTTTGTATAGCGCGCGATTAAAGGGATGTTCCAATACGCGGAACTCGGCGTGCCATTGCACGCCGACCACAAAGTCGGCGGCGTCGGGTAGGGAGACAGCTTCGATGACGCCATCTTCGCTGAGTGCTTCGACCACCAGGCCGTCGGCCGGCTGGTCGACCGCCTGGCTATGCAGGGAATTCACCATGACCTCGCTGTCGAGCCCGGCGGCCTTGGCGATTTCCTCGAAATAGCCGCCCGGCGTCAGCCGCACCAGGTGACGGGGGGCGAAACGATCCTCCATCACGTCGGTCTGCGGCATGCGATGATCGCGTTTGCCGTCCACTTCCCAAAGATAGGGGTGCAGGGTGCCGCCCAAGGCGACATTGATTTCCTGAATCCCCCGGCAAATACCGAATAACGGCACCGCACGGTCGACGGCGGCCCGCACCAAGGGCAGGGTCGTCGAATCGCGCACCGGGTCGCGGTAGGTTTCGGGCCGGAACGGTTCGCCCTCGTAATGATGGGGTTCGATATTGCTGCGGCCGCCGGTCAGAATGATGCCGTCCAAGCGGTCGACCAGCTCGGCCATTGTGTAGGAGCCGTTTTCGTCGCGATCGCCCAGCGCTGGCAGAACGACCGGCATACCGCCGAACCCTTCGACGACGCTGTAGACATATTTGTGACCCGAAGACTGGATGTCGATGCCGTTGAAGTCCTTCAACTCACCGGAGACGCCAATCAGGGGGCGGGGTGTGGTTATGCGGTCTATATGGTTCATCGTCGGTTTCTCGCGCGCCGCTAGGTAGCACGAGATGCACGGACGCGGAAGGCTATTCCCGACTTTCGTCCGGGTTCCCCAGCGCCGGGTCGATCAGGGAAAACAATTCCTCGTCGACCTCGACACCGAATTGCGGCTCCAGCAGGGCGACATCGACATTATTGCCCTGGGCGTCTTGAACCGTCCACTTGGCCAGCCGCAGCGGTTTGTCTTCAAACGTTAAGGTGACCGAGCCGGCGTCGGGTGCTTCAGCCTGTAGGAGGGTCAGGCGGATCGAGGCCGGCCCGCGCTCGAAGCCGGTAATGACGACATTGCCGGAAAGCTTAATCGTCTCCTCCAGGAGGAACGAAGCCGGGGTTTCGCTGACCGGCAGATAGGTGGTCTGGATCAATTCGGTGTCGTGGTACATCAGCATAATACCGCTGGCGACCATCAGCACTGGCACCGGCGGGTCGTATTCGATGCGCAAATCGCCGGGTCGCGACAAGATTAGGCGTCCTTCGGCGATGCCTTGCGCGGAAAACTGCACAAAGCGGCTCTCGAGGGTGGTGAGGTCGTTCAGATAAGTTTCGATCCGGGCGATGTCGGCTTTCGCCGCGGCGTCCAAAATCGGCGCCGGCTGGGCGATCGACCCGGTCGCGCCGACTAAGACGAGCGCCGCGACGAGTAGCCATTTAGCGCCGCGCCGCGCCGAACTGCCGATCATATCCATGGTCTAAAGATAGGGTTCCCGGCCATCGGTTGCGAGGTTGATCACGGAAATATTCTCTCCTAGTCGGCCCTGGCAGCTACGCCCCACCGTGGTCAGCCACCAAGACCTCGCGGCGGCCCACATGGTTGGCGGTGCTGACCACACCCTCTTTTTCCATTTGCTCGATGATGCGCGCCGCTCGGTTATAGCCGATCTGCAGATGCCGCTGGACGAAACTGGTCGAGGCCTTTTGCTCGCGCGCCACCAGGGCGACGGCCTGGTCGTAAAGTTGGTCACCGCTATCGCCGCCGGCCGGCGCGAAGCCCGGTATGTCGCTACCGGCGCTTTCGTCTTCCGTGACATCGTCGATATAGTCGGGTTCACCCTGGGATTTGAGGAAGGCCACCAAATCTTCGACTTCGGTATCGGAGACAAACGGGCCGTGCACGCGGGTGATGCGCCCGCCGCCGGCCATGTAGAGCATGTCGCCTTGCCCGAGCAATTGCTCGGCGCCCTGTTCGCCAAGGATGGTGCGGCTGTCGATTTTGGTGGTGACCTGGAAGCTGATGCGCGTCGGCAGGTTGGCCTTGATGGTGCCGGTGATGACGTCGACCGACGGCCGCTGGGTCGCCAATATCAGGTGAATGCCGGCGGCCCGCGCCATCTGGGCCAGGCGCTGCACGGCGGCTTCGACTTCCTTGCCGGCGACCAGCATGAGGTCGGCCATCTCGTCGACCACGACGACGATGAACGGCAGCGGCACCATGTCGAACGGTTGTTCCTCGAACACCGGCTTGCCGCTCTCCGCGTCGAACCCGGTCTGCACTTTGCGCGACAGGATCTCGCCCTTCTTGCGCGCCTGTTCGATGCGCTGGTTGTAGCCGGCGACATTGCGCACGCCCAGTTTGGACATGGATCGATAGCGGTTCTCCATTTCCTGGGTCACCCATTTCAGCGCGACCACCGCCTTCTTGGGGTCGGTGACGACCGGTGACAGCAAATGCGGAATGCCGTCATAGACCGAGAGTTCGAGCATTTTCGGGTCGATCATGATGAACCGGCACTCCTCGGGCTGAAGCCGGTAGAGCAGCGAGGCGATCATCGCGTTGATGCCGACCGACTTGCCCGAGCCAGTGGTGCCGGCGATCAGCAAATGGGGCATGCGGGCCAAATCGACCATCACCGGTTCGCCGCCGATGTCCTTGCCCAGCGCTAGAGTGAGGTCGTTCGATTTTTTCTCAAATGCGGACGACGCCAGAAGCTCGCGCAGCCCGACATGTTCGCGGTTCGAATTGGGCAACTCGATGCCGATCACATTGCGGCCAGGCACGACGGCGATGCGCACCGAGACCGCGCTCATGGAGCGGGCGATATCGTCGGCCAATCCAATGACCCGGCTGGTCTTGGTGCCCGGCGCGGGTTCCAGCTCATAAAGGGTGACCACCGGACCGGGTCGCACATGGACGATTTCGCCATAAACACCGAAATCTTCCAGCACCGATTCGAGCACCCGCGCATTTTGCTCCAGCGCGTCTTCGCCGACCCGATTGGCGATCTTCGCCGTCTCGTCGATTTCGGCCAGCAGGTCGAGGGGCGGCAGTTCGTAGAGCTCGCCAGGGGCGGTCAAATTCAGCTTCGCTTGACGGCTTGCCTGGGCCTGACGGCTGGGCTTGGGCGCCTTGGCGCGTGGCGCGACGCGCCGGCGCGGCGTGGTCACCGGAACGACGGGCGCGGCGGGGGCAACGCGGGCCTTGGGGGTTTTGGCGCGCGGCGAGGCAATTAATTGCGGCTCGCGGCGCGCGGCGGCGTGGTTTTGGATGGCCGTGCGCAGTCCGCTGGCGCCTGCCCGCGCCGCCCCAGCGCCGGCATAGGTCGCCCAGACGGTGGCGCGGCTCGACTGGCGGCCTGCCCAAGTAAGCACCCGCGACACCATGCGCCAGTCGCTCCAGTTCAGCGCCAAGGCGCTCAGCACGCCGACCAAGGCCAGCGCGGCGGTGGCGATGACGGGTAGGCTCGGCGAAATTTCATAGCCAGACAGAAATTCAACGGTCGGGTCATAGGCCAGGTGCCCGAAGGTGCCGCCGAGACCGGTGCGGATCGGCCAGGACTCAGGGATAGCGGCGGCATTCAGGGCAAAGGCGGCGGCGCAGACCGATAGCAGCACTACCAGCAGACGCCAGCCGAAGTGGGGTACCGTGCGGTGGCGGACCAAGCGCACGCCCCAGGCCAGCAGAACAAAAACCGGCAGGGCCACGGCCAGGCCGAAATATTGCAGAGACAAATCTGAAATGACGGCGCCGTAGAACCCCATCGGGTTGCTGACCGCCGTGGCGCTGGCGTTATTCAAAGATGCATCGAGGCTGTTGTAGCCGAGCAGAGCGAGTGCGAAGGCGAGACCGGCAGCGATCACCAGCAGGCCAACGCCTTCGGCGAACCGCCGGCGCGCGAAGTTGCGTACTGGTTCCGGCAAGAAGGCGATGCGATCGGAAACGCCGCGGATCAGTCCGCCGCGTGCCGCTCTGCCCCGCGCCGGTCGTCCGCGCATCGATCCATTATGTGCTCTGGCAACCATGGCTCGCTAATCCTTTGTCTGATGTGTACGCATCGTTCCTCTACGTCCCGAGCGTTTCGCTGATACGGTTGATGGCGTCGCGCGTGGTCTCGATATCGTGGACCAGCGCGACGCGAATAAAGCGCTGTCCCGGGTTGGCGCCGGCGGCATCGGTTTGGGCGAGATACGCGCCGGGTAGGACGCGAACGCTCGCCTGTCCCCATAATTGTGTGGCCGCCGCGGCGCCATCGCCGACGTCGAGCCACAGATAGAACGCTCCGCCGGGCCGAGTCGCGGCAAACTGGCCGTCGAGTATTTCCAGCGCCAAATCGAATTTGTCCCGGTAGAGCGCGCGGCTCTGTTCGACATGGGCTTCGTCGCGCCACAGCGCTTCGGAGGCATTCATCACCGGCAGCGGCAATTGCGCGCCGCCATATTGACGCAAGCGCAGCAAGAGCGCGACGAGGTCGCCATCGCCGGCCACGAAGCCCGAGCGCAGGCCCGGCACGTTCGAGCGTTTGCTCAGGCTGTGGAACACCAGCACATTGCGGCACGCCTCGGCGCTATCGCCGCCCAGTGAGGCGCAGGCCGATAGGCCGCCGGGCGGCGGCTCGGCGGTGTAGATTTCCGAATAGCATTCGTCGACCGCGAGGATGAAGTCGTACTCGCGCGCCAGCTCGATAGCCGATTCCAGCCTGTCCAAATCGGCGATCGAGCCTTGCGGATTGGCCGGTGAATTGAGATAGGCCAGCGCGGTGCGTTCGAGGATGGCGGGGTCGAGCGCGCCGAAGTCGGGCTGAAACCCGGTTTCCGGCCCAGCCGGCAGGAGCACGATCTCGGCCCGCGCCATCGCCGCCGCGCCGACATAGACCTGGTAGAACGGGTTGGGCATCAAAACGACCGGTTTCGCGCCGGCCTTGGTTTCCGGCACCGCCAGCAGAGCGGCCATGAACAAGGCTTCGCGGGTGCCCGAAACCAGGGCGATATTGCGCGCCGGATCGATCATGGCGTCGGACAGCGTGTAGCGGGTGGTTAGCCAGTCGGCGATCGCGGCGCGCAGGCTGTCGGGCCCGTTGGGCGGCGGGTATTTGCCCCAGTCGGCCATATTGTCGACCAGCACCGGGCCGATGAAGTCCGGCGCGGCGTGCTTGGGCTCGCCGATCTGCATGTGTATGGGCGCGCGACCGGCCGGCGGTTCGACATCGCGCAATAGGGCGCGCAGCCGGTCGAACGGGTAGTCGGTCAATTCGTCGAGAATATTGTTATGCATCGGCTGTTAGCGGTGACGGGGCCAGGGTTTCCGCATTTGATTCCGCTAAAATCATAGCAGAGTCAGACGCTTGTAGCCAGATGCTGAGATTTGACTCAAGGCGGTTGTCGAGTTTGAGCGTTTTCGTGCCTGTTTAGTTATTGTTTTTCATATGGTTAACCTGGCTGACGGGGAGGGCGGAAACGGAAAAACCCGGCACCATCGGCGCCGGGTTTCCCGTAATTCAACCAGGCCGCCCGCACATGCTGTGGGCGTCCAATTTATAAATTCGCTTACACCCTTTGCGAACCGCGGCCGAATTCCGGATAGGCTTCGAGGCCCAATTCGGCCATGTCGAGGCCGGCCTCTTCGTCTTCATCTTCGGCGCGCAGGCCGATGGTGTATTTGATCGCCAGCCAGAACGCGGCGCTGACGATGAACACGAAGGCGCCGATGGCGAGGATGCCGACGACTTGGGTGACGATGTCGCCTCCACCGAAAATACCGACCGCCAAGGTTCCCCAGATACCGGCGACCAGGTGGGCGGAGATGGCACCCACCACATCGTCGATCTTGAGTTTGTCGAGCATCGGTATGGCGACTACCACCAGCACGCCGCCGATGCCGCCGACGATGATCGACAGCAGATGGTTGGTTAAGTCCGGTCCCGCGGTAATCGACACCAGCCCGGCGATCGCGCCGTTGAGCGCCATGGTCAGATCGACCTTCTTGTAGAGGATCTGGGTCATCGCCATGGCGGCGACCACGCCACCGGCGGCGGCCAGATTGGTGTTGGTGAACACGATCGCCATCGCCGTGGCGTCGAGCGCCGAGCCCAGAGCCAGTTGCGAGCCGCCGTTAAAGCCGAACCAGCCGAGCCACAGGATGAAGGTGCCCAAGGTGGCCAGCGGCAGATTGGCGCCGGGCATGGGATTTACCTGGCCGTTGGGGCCGTATTTGCCGCGCCGCGCGCCGAGGATCAGCGCGCCTGACAGCGCCGCCCAGCCGCCCACCGAATGGACGATGGTCGATCCGGCGAAATCGGAGAAACCCATTTCCGCCAGCCAGCCGCCACCCCAGGTCCAGGACCCCTGGATCGGGTAGATCACCGCGGTTAGCAGCACGACAAACAGCATGAACGGCCACAGCTTGATACGCTCGGCCAGGGTGCCGGAGACGATCGAGGCCGCAGTGGCGACAAAGACCATCTGGAAGAACCAGTCCGAGGCCACCGAGAAACCGTTATCGACAACCGCGCCGACCAATTCGTCGGTCGCCTCTTCCGCGCCCAACAAGGCAAGCTCGGCATCGCTGGGGTTATAGAGCAGCGCGAAGGAGCCGATGAAACCGCCACCGACGTCGGCGTACATCAGGTTGTAGCCGACCAGGTAGTACATGATGCCGGCGATCGAATAGAGCGCGATGTTCTTCAAGCAGATCGTCGCGGTGTTCTTGCTGCGCACCAGCCCGGCCTCGAGCATGGCAAAGCCCGCCGCCATCCACATCACCAGCGCGCCGGTCATGAGGAAGGAGAAGGTATTGAAGACGAAGGCGGTTTCGTCCGACACCGCCGCTTGCGCCGGCCCGGCGAACAGCAGCGCCATGCCGGCCACGGCAATGCCGACCACCGACATCCGCTTTAAAGCGCTCCTGCGCTGAAATGAATTCATCATGATGATATCTCCTGTCTAGAGCGCTTCGACGCCGGTCTCGCCGGTACGAATGCGCACCGCGCTGGCGACGTCGATTACGAAAATTTTGCCGTCACCGATACGCCCGGTGTTGGCGGCTTTAGCGATCGCTTCGACGGTCTGATCGGTCAGCGCGTCGTCGACGACCACTTCGACTTTTACTTTCGGCAAGTAGCTCACCGAATATTCGGCGCCGCGGTAGATCTCGGTCTGACCCTTCTGTCGGCCAAAGCCTTTGACCTCGGTCGCGGTCAGTCCCTGTACACCCAGCTCAGTCAAGGCATCGCGCACCTCGTCGAGCTTGAATGGTTTGATGATAGCCATCACCATTTTCATGGAGGCCCCCTTTGTTGAACGCATAATCGTGTGCCGCCCTACGTTGAAAGCGGCGGTCTGCTTACTGCATTTCAAGAACCGTGCCGGTTTGGAGGTTGGCGCCTAAGCCATTGGTAAATATGAATTTAGCTAGGGGTTAGCCGTTTTAGCGCGCATCATTATGATTAAAAATTGTGCAGAACAGGCAGGCTGCATAATATTTAGACAGCGAACTTCGGGACGCTTGCGACAAAAGGCGGCGTGGACAGATTGCGGTGAAGTTGCAATGTTGCCGGCCATGGCATCGTCCGGTTCCCAACAGACAGTGATTGACGTGGAAGCCCTGATCGTCGGCGGCGGTTTGGTCGGGCTCACTTTGGCAAGCGCCCTGGCCGGCGCCGGATTGCCGGTCGCTGTCGTCGACCGCGCCGATCCGGCGACAACGGTCGCGCCCGAGTTCGACGGACGGGCAACGGCGGTCGCCAATGGCAGCGTGCGGTTACTGCGCGGCATCGGGCTGTGGGATGCGGTGGCGCCCCATGCCAGCGCGATCAATGACATCCGGGTCAGCGATGGCGATTCGTTACTGTTCCTGCACTATGACCATCGCGAAATCGGCGACGAGCCGCTCGGCCAGATTATCGAGAACCGCCATTTGCGTGTGGCCATGCTCGATCATGTTCGCGGCCTCGAGGCGCTTGAGTTTTTGGCGCCGATGGAAATCACCGAAATCACCCGGGGCGCCAACGGCGTGGTGGCCGATCTGGCCGATGGGCGGCGGATCCGCGCGCGACTGCTATTGGCGTGCGATGGGCGAAACTCAGGCATTCGCGAAGCGGCCGGCATCGGCGTCACCCGGTTGCCCTACAACCAAACCAGCATTGTGTGCGCGGTATTTCACGACCGCCCCCACAATAATGTCGCCCACGAGCGCTTTCTGCCCGGCGGCCCCTTCGCCATTTTGCCGATGGCCGATGTCGATGGCCGTCACCGGTCGGCGATCGTGTGGAGTGACCGCAGCGAATTGACGCCGGCGGTGATGGCGCTCGACGAGGCGTCGTTCGTGCGAGAGATGGCGCCGCGCTTCGGTGACATTCTGGGAGAGCTCGAACTGGCCGGGCCGCGCTGGTCCCATCCGCTGGCTTTGTCGCACGCGCAAACTTATATCGGTCAACGTTTGGCCCTGGTGGGAGACGCCGCTCACGCGATCCACCCCATCGCCGGCCAGGGATTGAATATGGGCATCCGCGATATCGCCGCCCTGGCCGAGGTGATCATCGACGCCCGCCGGCTCGGCCGCGATATCGGCACCCCGGACTTACTTGCCGACTACGAGCGCTGGCGGCGGTTCGACAATATGGTGCTCGCGGTGGTGACCGATGTCATTACCCGGCTGTTCTCGAACGATGTCGCGCCGCTGCGCACGGTGCGAAGCCTGGGTCTGGGTACGGTCAATCGGGTGCCGCCGTTGCGGCGCACCTTCATGCGCCATGCCACTGGCACGGTGGGAGACTTGCCGCGGCTGGTACGCGGCGAGGCGCTCTAGGGGTCGCGCGACAGGCCGCGGGTGTTGAGTTCGGACAAATAGGCCTGCCAAATCTCGTCCTGACGTTCGCCCAGCTCACGCAAGTAGCGCCAGCTAAACAGGCCGGTGTCGTGAAGATCGTCGAAGTGCAGGCGCACCGCGTAATTGCCAACAGGCTCGACTTTCATGATGCCCACATGGCGGCGGCCGGCGACGATCCGCTTTTCGTCGGCGCCATGGCCCTTGACCTCGGCTGACGGGCTTTCGACGCGCAGCAGTTCGGCGGGATAGGTGAAGGTCACTCCGTCGTCGAAGGCGACGACCAGGCTTTTGGTGGCTGTGGCGTAGCGAATTTCCAGCGGCCACGGCGCGGCGTCCGTCGCGGGGTTGTCCATTATGACGATGGCGCCGAGGGCGTCCCGTCGGGGTTCAATTCGCGCGCTTCATCGACCAGCATGATCGGAATGCCGTCGCGCACCGGGTAGGCCAGGCCAGCCTTCTCGCTGACCAGTTCCTGTCTGGCCTCATCGTAGCGCAGCGGGCCCTTGGTCAGCGGGCAGACGAGTATCTCCAACAATTTGCGATCGACCGCGGTGCGGCTTTGGGTTGCCATGACGAAGCGCCTCCTATTTTGTCGACCCGGCATCAATTCATCGCCGCCGAGCCGCCATTTTCGTCGCGGCGCAGGGCGGATTCGATGAGGCCGATAATGAGTTTGCAGCGATGGGCCAAGTCGGCGGATTCAAGCAGCGCTTGCTTCTCGTGGGGCTCGAATGGACAGACCATGGCCAAGGTGGTGACCAACCGGTCGTCGGGGGTTTGTTTGATCGTATCCCAATCCGCTTCGATATTTTCCATCTCGAAATAGGCCCGCAGGTCGGAGAGCAGGCGTTGACGGTCGATCACCGTACCGTCGTCCGTGGCGAAATCGTTCTTGTAGGGCGCGAAGTCGGCGCGGGCGCGGCGGAAGCTGTTCATCAGGGGAAGTTCGTCGACAATGTTGAACCGGCAGACGCCGCGCAGGGTGAGTTGGATCTGGCCGCCGGTGGTTTCCTGGAAGCTGGTGATGCGGCCGGCGCAACCGATCTGGTAGAGCGCGGTGCCATCGGGGGCGCTGAGGCCGGCCTGGCCGTCGACGGTTGGCTGGGCGATGCCGATTAGGCGCTGATGGCCCAGGGCGTGCTCGACCATGTTCAGGTAACGCGGCTCGAAAATATTCAAGGGCAGGCGGCCCCGTGGCAACAATAAAACGCCGTTCAAGGGAAACAGGGGCAGCTCGGCCGGCAAATCCTCGAATTTCGTATCGAACGGAGCGTCGCTCATGAAAATAGAAGCGAGGAGAGTTTACGCCGGCCGGCGATCGTGACCGGGTCCATGGGGCCCTGGGCTTCGAATATCTTCAATAGCTGCGCGCGAGCTTCGCCCTCGTTCCATTCGCGCTCGCGGCGGATGATTTCCACCAGCTCGTCGATCGCGGCCTCGGCGTCGCCGCCGCCATATAGCGCGACGGCAAGATCGAAGCGGGTTTGCAAGTCGGCGGGATCTTCTGCGACGCGGGCGCGCAAACTATCGGTTTCGCCGGCTGACGATGAGCCGGCCTCGGCCAGCTCAATGGCTGAAATGACCGCGTGAATGCTATCGTCGCCGCGCAGATCTTCGCCGATCTGATCGATGATCTCGCGGGCCTTGTCGATCTTGTCAGCCTTCAGATAACAGCGCGCCATGCCGGCCAGCGCCGCGGTGTTCTGTTCGTCTTGGTTGAGCACTTGGGCGAACAGCGCGCCGGCGCCGCCAATATCGTCGGCCGCGAAGGCCTCTTCGGCCGCCGCCAGCGCTAACTCGATCGGCGAGGGCTCACCGCTGCCGCCATGCTCGGCGATCAGCTTGTCGACCCAGGCCTGCACTTCGCTTTCGGGCAGCGCGCCCTGGAAGGCGTCGACCGGCTGGCCGTTGCGGAAGGCGTAAACTGTCGGGATCGATTGGATGCGCAATTGCCCCGACAGGTCGGGGTTCTTGTCGACGTCGATTTTGACCATGCGCACCGCGCCATTGGCCTTGGCGACGACGCTTTCGAGAATCGGGGTCAGGGTTTTGCAAGGGCCGCACCAGGTCGCCCAGAAATCGACGATCACCGGGACGCTGTCGGAGACCTCGATCACGTCGGCCATGAACCCGGCCGTGTCGGACTCTTTCACCATCGCTGCAGGGGCGCCGCCATTGGCGCCGGTCAGGCTGCCGTCACCGGGGTTGATCGGTTCCATGATTGTCAGTGTCCAAATGCCGGATTATCGATATACCGCCAAAAATGGCGGCTCTGGGCGTCTGCATCAAGCCCTGATTGGATATAATGTGGCCAGGTCGGTTGGTCAAACGCGCACCGCCCGGCGCGCCTCCATGGTCAGGGTAAATCGATGATCTGGGGCGGGTGCCCGCAATCTTCCAGAAACCGCAGCAAATCGCCGTTGGCGATGGCGGCCGTCGCTTGATTATGCAGCGGATGGGCGTTGACTAGGCCGGGGGCCAGGACGCCGCGCGCCAGAACCATGGTCACCGCGCCGTCCGGGTCGTTTATCACCGCGAAGGGGGTAACCGAGCCGGGTTCCACGCCAAGGCACTCGACCAGCAGCTCGGAATTGCCGAAGGAGAGATTGCCCGTCGCGCCGATCACATGGCGCAATGCCTTCAAGTCGATTGCCGCGTCTTCCGGTACGGTGACCAGCCACTTGTTTCGTTTCTTGTCGCGCAGGAAGAGATTCTTGATATGGGCGCCGGGCATATCGCCGCGCAGGGCCTGCGACTCGCTCACCGTATGCAGTGGCGGGTGGCGGTGGATTTCCACCGAAATACCCAGCGCAGCGAGGCGCGCCAGCAGGGGTGCTTCGATTGTTTCAAGCTCGTTCATGACCAACTGTCTATAGCCCGGGCGGCGTTGGTTAACAAAGGGTGACGGAGGGACTTGCAATCACCGCCGCGATGCGGTTATTAGCCCACGCCCCTGTGCGGGAATAGCTCAGTGGTAGAGCATCACGTTGCCAACGTGAGGGTCGCGAGTTCGAATCTCGTTTCCCGCTCCAATTCTAAAAGGCCCAGCCGGTCTCCGGTTGGGCCTTTTTCGTTTGGGACGACAATTCGGGTGAAGCTAGCAATAAAGCGACTGATTTCTGCGGATACTCGAAATGACGCGACCCTGGCGTCAAGCGATGTCTGTTTTGGCGCCAAGGCGGTCGTTAAGTGCGATGGACCTTCACGACCGGAAATGACCCTTTTCGGACATTCTCCGACGGACCCGGGTTAGCGGTAGGACCGGTTCATTGGAGTCAGGGGGTTTTGATCTATCCGGGCTTCGTTTGAAATCTGCGACCATGTGATCGCGCGGTCACACATCGACGCGTGCGGACGGACTTTTTCACAGAAATGGAGGGGTGCACAGAAACAAATATTTCCTGCTAGTCTGATTTATGACCGCCGGGCGGCGACAGGCGTAGCCGCGCCATACGTGGCGCGTGAACAATAATAACATCTAAGGGGATCAAGCTGATGACACTAACGGAAGATTTAACCAGCGCCATCGTCGCGTTCGAGTATGACAATTTGTCAGCGCAAGTGGTCGCCGATACCAAACTACACATTCTCGATGGCATCGGCGTTGGCTTGAACGGATCCCTCCTGGAGCCGTTGTTCGATCCGATGATGGAGATTGTGCAACGCTGGGGTGGCGAAGGTGCGTGCTCGGTATACCGGCGCGACTTTACGCTGCCGGCCCGTTACGCCGCTTTCATCAATTCCGTCGTCATGATCTCTTGTCCCTATCAGGAAACCCATCGCGCGTCTGTCGGACACCCCTACGATGTGGTTTTGCCAACTGCACTTGCAATCTCGGAAGAGCATGGCGCCTCGGGCAAAGAAGTTATCGCGGCGGTGGTCGCCGGTTACGAGGCTTTCGTCAGACTGGCGACAGCCATAAACCCCTCCGCCCTGGACCGCGGCATTCAGACGACAGGCACCATGGCTCCACTTTCCGCGGCAGTGACATACGGCAAATTGATCGGCCTCGATCCCGACCAAATGCGCCATGCGATCAATCATGGGGTACATTTCGGAGGAGGCTCTCTGGTCGAAGCTCATGGTGCCAAGCCCTATTTTGGCGTCATGGTGGGGACCAACACGGAAAAAGGGTTTTTTGCCGTGGAGCTTGCCAAGGCCGGCGTTGTCGGCGCCGATACTATCCTTGAGGGCGGCGCGACGTGCGACAAAGGATTTCTTCAAGCCTATTCCGACAAGTATGACGAAAGTCTGATTCGAGATGGCCTGGGAGAGCGGTTGGGAATTCAGGATACCGGTTTCAGCTTTCACTACGTTGCCAGTTTCTCGCGCACGCCGATCGATGCGCTGCTTGATATTGTCAATGAAAACGGCCTCACGCCGGACGATGTCGAATCCGTCACCGTGAAGCTGACCCACGTGTTGCACAATTTCGTCAATCGCAGAATCGAAGGCGCGACCGGCCGCCAGGCCCATTACTACATTCCGTTTCATATGGCGCTAACACTGATGTTCGGCGCGGTGGATATGGAAACGCTGACAAGCGAGTACTTCGAGCGTGACGACATTCGCGCCTTGATGGACCGGGTTACGGTCACAGAAGACCTCAGCCTCGATGCGGATTTCGAGCGCAACAAGGCGATCACAGCGGTTATTGTCGAGGTGCAAACTAAGGACGGCCGGCAGTTTTCGAAACGGCGCGACAATTGGCGCGGCGATCCTGAATTTCCGGCGACCAAAGAAGATATCGAACAAAAGTTTCGCCGCATCACCAAAAAGGCAATACCGGCAGACGTCGCCGAGCAGATTATCGAACTGGTCGACGGTCTGGAGACCCTGGAGAGTTTTGGCGAGCTCGGCAAGTTGATTCAAATCCGCGCTTGACACCTCTGAGCTTTCGCTGAGACGCTGTTGGGTGCACAATCAACCGGCGCAGGAACTAACAAAGTCAAACGCGCGGTTAAGGTGGTCACTAATAATAAACAGGAGGGAGCATTGGTTATGAAAAGAACATCGAAACTCGTTGGGGCCCTTGCGGGCGTTACAGCTATTGCCGCATTGGCCGTCGGTTCGGCCCAGGCGGATCAACCGTTCGAACTGGTGATCAAGGCCGGTCCAGGTTCCGGCGTCAGCCAGTTGGCTCATAAAGCGGCAGAGTTGCTACCAAAATATCTAGATTCCGATGTTGGCGTTCTCTACAAAAAAGGCGGGTCTGGCGCGGTCGCGCAGGCCTACATTCAAAACCGAGATGCCAACGGCTATCATCCCTTCGTCGATACGACCACGACCGCGATCGTGCTCGCTGGCGGCAAGACGCCATTTACCGAGGAAGACTGGGTCGGCGTGGTTCGCATGCAGGTCGATCCGCAAGGCATCGCGGTACTCAGCGATTCACCGTGGCAGAACTTTGGCGATCTGGTCGACCACATTCGTAAAAATCCCGGCACCATTCGCTGGACCGGCGCCCACTCCGTTGGCATGGATCCGTTCACGGTTTCCAAGCTGCTGGAATCGGCTAATCTAACACAGGACGACATTAAATATGTGCCGTCGCGCAAAGCCACCGAGATGAAGACCAACTTGCTCGGCGGGCATGTCGATGTCGCAACCCTCAATCCGGGCGAAGCGCGCGACCAGGTCGAAGCCGGCAAATTCCGCATGCTGGGCATCGCGCATACAGAGCGCATTGCAACCTTCCCCGATTGGCAGACCTTTAAAGAGCAAGGGTTTGACGTCGAGGCAGCGATCTGGCGCGGCGTTCTGGTGAAAAAAGGCACGCCGCAGGAAATGATCGACAAGCTGCACGAGGCATTCCTGAAACTGCGTGCCGATCCTGAGTTCGCCGAGTTCATGAAACAGCAACTGGCCCTCGACGGATATTTGGGTGGGCCGGAGAAGTTCGACGCCTACTTCAAGGACCAGGTGAAAACCCTGCGGGTGCATTTCGCTCCGAAACCTGGGCAAGGCTAGGCAGCCACTTCAGGCGATTTGCGTTTCGCCATGGCTGAACAGGAGAGTAGCGACAGCGGCTGGCGTTTCGATGTCAGACGGTTGAGCAAACGCGGCGGCGATATGATCGCCGTCGCGGGGCTCGTCGTGCTGGGCGTTTATGGCTGGATCGAAGCCGGCAATTTCGTCGAAGAAACCGGGATGGTGCGCACGCTCAGCCCGGCATTTTTCCCGCGCACCTTGTTGGCCGGCTTGGTCATATTCGCGCTGTTGCTTCTCATCAATGGCCTGGTTCGCAAAGCTGCCAGCGAAGGTCAGATCTTTCAGCAGTACTGGTACAAGATCCCGGTCGCGACCGTGATCATGTTTGCCCAGGCCTATTTGTTCGAGCGGATCGGCGCTTTTCCGGCCATCTGGCTGGCACTGCTGCTGCTGTTGGTATTGGCGGGAGTGCGGCCGCTCAAGAGTTTGCTGATCGCGACTGGGTTTTTGGCTTTCGTATATTTGTTCTTCATCGTGTTTCTGGGGGTGAGGCTGCCGACCGAGTTTCTGTTGAAGTTTTGACCACACTTTAGAGGCCGACTAGCGGCATAAGGGACAAACCGCATGTTCGAAAACTGGCTGTTGGGGGTCGCCCATTTGGGCGACTGGCAGGTAATTCTGGCGATGGTGTTTGGCGTCGCACTTGGTATCGTTGTCGGCGCCATGCCGGGCCTGAGCGGGCCAACCGGATTGGCCCTGATGATCCCGTTTACCTACGGCCTGTCACCCATCGCCAGTGTCATTTTGCTGATTTCGATTTATGTCGGTGCTGAATATGGCGGCTCGATTACCGCCATCACGGTGAATACGCCCGGCACCCCATCCGGGGCCATAACGGCGATCGACGGCTATCCGCTCACCCAGCAAGGGCAAACCGGGCGCGCCCTTAGTATGTCGATCCTATCCTCGACGTCGGGGGGCATATTCAGCGCTATCGCTCTCATTCTATTTTCGGTGCCGCTGGCGCAATTCGCCATTGCTTTTGGGCCGGTGCAGTATTTTGCCCTCGGGGTATTCGGGCTCACCATTGTTGCCAGCCTGGTGAGCGGCAACTGGCTGAAAGGCATTATTGCGGTGCTGATCGGCTTGCTGATCCAGACGGTCGGCACCGATCCGATGACCGGCGCGTTCCGATACACATTCGGACAACCCGCTTTATGGGAAGGCGTGTCGTTTATCTCTGCCATGCTGGGGCTATTCGCCATATCCGAGGTGTTCCGCATCCTCGAAGTCGGGGTGCGTTCCAGACTGGAAGCGTCGCATAATTTCTCCAGCGAGCGCATGCCCTTCCGCGAATTTATCAGCTACTGGAAATGCCTGCTGCGCTCAGGTGTGTTGGGCACCTTCATCGGTGTTATTCCCGGCGCTGGTGCGGCAGTGGGTTCCATCGTTGCTTACAACGAAGCCAAGCGGTTTTCGCGCCACCCGGAAAAATTCGGCAAAGGCACGCTGGAAGGGGTGTGCGCCTCCGAGACCGCCAACAACGCCACCGTCGGCGGAGCGTTAGTGCCGCTTTTGACCCTAGGCGTGCCGGGCTCGGGCAGCACGGCGGTTTTGTTGGGGGCGCTGCTGCTCCACAACATCCAGCCCGGACCACTCATGTTCGAAGACCAGCCCGACATCGTTTTCGGCATCTTTACCGCCCTCCTGTTGGCCAACGTCGTGATGCTCGTGTTGGGTGTCTATGGGGTTCGGTTCTGGTTGCTGGTGGTGCGGATTTCGCCGGCGATCCTGGCGCCGTTGATTTTTTCCGTTGCCTTCATCGGTGCCTACTCCACGGGCGGCAATATCGCCGACGTTGCGGTGATGCTGGTGATCGGATTGTTGGGCTATCTGTTGCGGAAATTCGGATTTCCGCTGGTGCCTGTTGTGATCGGCCTGGTGCTGGCGGATATGGTTGAAATTTCGCTGCGGCGCGCGTTGATCATTTCCGATAGCGGCTTTTGGATTTTCTTGACCGACCCGATCAGCGCCACGCTCATCGGGCTTGCCGCCGCGTCGTTGGCTTATTCGATCATCCAGGATGTGCGTGGTCGCCGTCGAACGACAGCCTGACCGACACGGTTCGTCGAAGCGCGTATTTCTGGAGCAGACGACGTCATGACGATCAAGCTGTACGAGCACCAACGCGCCATTTTCTATGCGCCGTTTTACGCCGCCCATGTTTTAGGAGCCTACCAAGATGCGGGGGTCGAAGTCGAGATCGTCACCTCACCCAACCCGGCCGTCACCGCGAATGGTCTCCGCGATGGCACCGCCGACGTTGCCTGGGGCGGACCAATGCGAGTGCTCTTGGCTTTCGACAGTAACCCGGAGTGCGACCTCGTACTCTTTGCGGAAGCGGTTACGCGCGACCCTTTCTTTTTAATAGGGCGCGTGCCGAATCCAAATTTCGAGCAGGCCAATTTGCTGGGTGTCAAGCTCGCCAGGGTGTCGGAAGTACCGACACCTTGGCTTTGCTTACAGGAGGACCTACGACGTGCCGGCCTCGACCCGGCCGACGTCACGCGTCTCGCCGACGGCTCGATGGCCGAGAATGTCGCAGAATTTCAAAGCGGCAAAGTTGACGTGGTGCAGGTCTATCAGCCCTATGCGGAAGAGCTTTTGCGAGACGGCGCCCATATCTGGTATGCGGCGGCAACACGCGGGCCGACGTCCTATACCTCGCTATTTACGACGCGGCGGCGTTTCGAGGCGGCCCCGGAGTCTATGGCGGCGCTGACATGCGGTCTTTACCAAACACTTCAATGGCTGATCGCGGCCCCGCCGGAAACGGTGGCGGAGACGATATCAAGTTACTTTCCAGACGTATCGCACGATTTGCTGACTGCCTGCATCGCACGTTATCAAACGCTGCAGATTTGGAATCAAACGCCAGTTCTATCGCCTGCAGGCTTCGAGCGATTAAAGACGTCGTGCCTGTCCGGCGGTTTGATCACGCGCGACACGCCCTATGAGGCCTGCGTCGACAACCGCTACGCCGAAACCGCCGTCACCGCAGACTCGAAGACGATGTAAGATACTGCTCGATATGTTGTCATAGGCTGGAAACTTACAATTTTTTCTGCAGTGCATGAGTTCGTTATAGGCTATTTCCCGCCCTCAGCGGGCACGTCCAGTCCCGACCGAAATACACCGGTGATCTCAACTGGTCGACGCAACACTTTATCTTGGAAGCAAAGATGGAGTGATTGGATATGGGTCAAAGGTATCGTCCAGGTTTAACGTCTGCGCAGAAGACGGAGTTATGGGATCGCTGGCA